>Ga0209000_1000483_pt1 | contig 38140 bp, 32 predicted proteins | sample RifGroD2_FD_183998 | JGI IMG/M metagenome (GOLD analysis project Ga0209000, IMG submission 183998) | Groundwater microbial communities from Rifle, Colorado, USA - Groundwater D2 (SPAdes) (version 2) | ecosystem: Environmental > Aquatic > Deep subsurface > Groundwater | place: Rifle, Colorado... | reverse complement strand
TTGAGGAATATACTCAAGATAATATTAAATCTGCCATTGGAATGAATTATGTAGTATCTTGGGCAGATGAAGAAAATCAAATACCTTCAGGACACGGAGAAATGAGTTTTGATGAAGATGGAAATGTCAAATTTGAAGGAGTAGTTGTTGGAAGTGTACTAGATGCTTATATTTGTGATGTAGAAATTGATGGACAAATAAAAAAAGTAATGATGACAGAAGGATATATTAATTCACAACGATATAGCCTTTTTGTAAAATGGTTAAAAGAAGAAATTGAAAATGGTAAAGTTTATGGTTCAATTGAGATAAATGGAAAAGGTAAAGCGAAAAATATTATATATCTTGATGGAAATAAAAATACTGATGGAACTTTAAAACAAGGCAGGATTCCCACTATTTTTGATTTTTCTGGACTGGCAATATTATCTAATCTAGAAAATCAAGCAGATGATGATTCAATTGTTTTTGAGGTTAATTCTAAACAGGATGACCTTGATATAAATAATAATCCAACATTAGAAACAGGAAAGGAGGACAATATATTGTCAGATGATAACAATATTCCAAATAACGCATCAATCGAAATAAACGAATTAGATATCAATGATCTTGCAACCTTAATTCAAAATGCATTTAATAGAAAATTCACTATTGAAAATTCAGATTCAGAAAATGATTACCATTATTATTATATTCATAAGTTTTATCCAACTAATTCAACCTTTGTAATGAAAAGTTATAGTTGTACAGGGGAATATTATGGAAGCTCTTATACAGTGGAAAATTCTAAGGTTATTATTGGCAACATTGTTAAAGTTGAAGAAGGGTGGAAACCAGTTGATGGTGAACAGTCTGTCGAAGTTAACAATGTGCTAATTAATATATTAAATAATCAAACGAAGGAGGAAAGTAAAAAAATGGATGAAAAAATTGTATTGGAACTTAATCAAAAAATCGAAGATAAAATTAATGAAATTAATACTCTTACAAACTCCCTAGAACAAAAAGGAGTAGAGATCAATTCATTGACTAAATCTTTGGAGGAAAAAGCAACAGAAATTAATGCTTTAACTGAAAAAGCAACAGAACTTGATAGTAAAGTAATTGAACTAAACACCAGTATTGTAGAGGTTAATAAATTACTTGAATCTGAAAAAGCAGAAAAAGAATCTCTTACAGTTGAGGTAAATTCTTTCAGAGAAGAAAAAATTAAAGCAGATTCAGAAGCAAAAATTGCTGAAGTAAATGCATATTTTGAAACAGAAATTACTAAAAATGGTTTTGAAGAAAGCGAAGTAAATTCTCTTAAATCTTTTGTTGAAGCTATTGATTTGGATGGGTTGAAGAAAGCAGAAGCAGAATTATGTGCAAAGAAATTCAAAGAAATGATTGCATCTCAAGATAACACTGATGTTGAAACTAACACCAAGAATGATATGTTTATTTCTATTAAAGAAAAAGAAATGAAAAAGGTTCCTGGTAGTATCCCATCTTTCTTTAACTAAGTTTATAAATGTAATTAGTTAAGAAAGTAAAATATATTAAACATAAACAAGTTAAGTTAAAGTAATAACAAAAATAAAAAGAAATGAGGTAATTGATAATGAGTTTATTTAAATTCCATGATTCAAATTTTCTTAATGTATCCAACAAACCTAATGTAAAGGCAATTGCAGATACATATAATGGTTATCAGTTCAATGTTACATCTGATGTTCAGGTATTAGTTCCAGATTTAGCTACAGCAAAATTAGGTGACGTTTATGTTATGTGCAATATCATTGATAAGCCTGAAATCATCAATACAGATTCTTATAAAGTTGTTGCAAATGAGTATATTCGTGCATTCAGACTTAAAGACATGGTAGGACTTCAACTTGATATGTCTGCTGATTTGGTTACAGATGCTTTTGCTGATGTCGCTGTTGGTGCTCTTATCATTGGACGTTCTGTAGCAGATACTACAAATGTAATGAAATGGACTAAAACTGCTGATGTTTCGGCATATGAAATTTATCTTAAAGTAATCAAGAAAACTACTTTTGGTGCGTTTACTATTGATGCAGGTGGTGGAACTGTTGCTGGTGGTTATGTTGTAGAAGTAATGGCAAACGATAATCTGTAAGTTATGAGATTATAGATTATTGTATGTGCTATTTGTAAGATTAAGATTTTTATATGTTTTTGGATAAATGTCAAATATTTAAACTATAAAATAATATTAATAATTAATAAGAAAGAAAAGAGGTATTAACAATGAGTTTTGGAATAGATTTTACAAAATTACAAGAGAATGCAGAACAAGTGGAAATTAATAAAATTGTAAAGAATAAGTTGGCAACTATTAATCCTGCTCGTCCGAATGAAGATGTGGAGATTTTTACTAATATTGTTTATGGAAAAGATGTATCTAAATATGGTAAAAAAGTTGATACAGTAATGGATAAGATTAAAACTTTAGCAGGTATGGCTAATGATGGTAATACTCAGGCAAAAGCCGAGTTGAATGCTATTCGTACTATTACTATTCAACAACCTTTAGAAAAGAGATTGGCTATTAATAGTGCTATGGGCACGGTTACAAAAGTTGGTCTAAATGAGGAAATGCGTTATGAAGTTTATCAATTACAAGGAGATAAGTCTAGAGTTCAAGCATCTTCTGGTGCTTTTGTATTCCCTACTGTAAAAAAGAGAACTGGAATCATGGAAACCAAAACTTCTACTGGTGGTGTTGTGGTTGATTACAGAGAATTACAAAGTGGTAGTGTAAATGCCTTTAATACAGCCAATGAGCAAGTAATGACCGATATGGTTAACCAAATGGTTCTCTCACATATCAACGCATTAAAAAGTGCTATTACGGCAGCTACTAGCTTAAAGAATTATAGTGAAGGGATTACTAAGACTAATGTCGAAAATACAAGAAAATTAGCAAGACGTTTTGGTTCTTCTGTTACAATTATGGGAGACTATAGTGCAGTTAATAAATTAGGAGACTTGACTACTTTCAGCACGGTATCTGCAGGAACAGAATTTAGATTCCCAGAATATGTAATGGAAGAAATAATGAAAACTGGTCTTATTAAAGTATACAAAGGAAGTATTGTTGTAGAATTGCCAAATTCTTATAATATGATTGACCTTAATACTGCTGGTGACTTCTATGCTCCTCAATTGCCTACGACTGATTTGTGGTTCTTACCACAAGGAGCCGCCAACGCATTGCAAATTGGACTTCGTGGTAATATGACAACGATGACACAAACTGACATTAATTTAAGGGTAACTTTAGCCCCGTATGTACAGAAATGTGCATAGGACATTTCCTTAATTGCAGGTAATTCCTAAAGCTCTCATGCCACAACATAAGGATGAAACATGCCTAAGTGTGATGGAACGAAAGTAGAAAAAAGTTGAGAGATGGCATATGGTTAAATCCTAAGTGCTATTATAATGGATGTTCATTGCAGGTAAGACTCGAATAGAGTAAACTTCAACGACTATGGCTGAAATGCCAGTACACTCAAGCGAGTGGAAAATGGAAACCCTTAACACATAATGGTGAAGGTGAAGAAATAGTCTATTCTCATATGAAAGTATGAGCAGTTATAAACGGTATAGAAGTTGCGATTCTATATGAATACAAATTTATAAAAAGCCGAAGTTACAAGATATGATTGGGAGTTCGGAAATTACGTGGCAATTGAGAATATTCCACAAATTGGGATGATATACGATGCGGCATTAGCTGAGTAATTTAAGTTAATTTTATAAAAGATAGGTCTTAATTTTGAATCGATGCTTAATTAAGATTCGACAAGGACGGTTTTCCTAACCCGTCCTTCTTTTATTTTATAAAAAATTAGGTGGTGATTCGATAGGAGGAGTTAAAATGGGTAAAAAGCAAAATATTAATCAATTTAAGCAATGGGTATTAGAAAATTCCATTGATATAAAATGTATTAGTGACTATAGCATTGATGATAAAATAGATGGAAAAACAGAATTATCATTCCAATGTAATAAAAATCATATATTTCCAAAAACAATAACCAATTTTAAGAAGAATCCTAGATGTCCTCATTGTACTGGAAAATATAAATATACTTATGAAGATGCCAAAAATATAGTTGAAGCAGTTGAAGGATACATATTAATATCAACTGAATATATTAGATGTAAAGACTATTTAATTATCCAATGTGATAAAGGTCATCCATTTCCTATGACATTTACAGCTTTTAATGTAGGAGGCCACAGATGCCCTATTTGTAATACAGGTGGTAATTATAAATATGATTTAGAAATTGCAAAAGAAATTTTTAAATTGGGAAATTGTGAACTATTAGCAGACGAATATATAAATACAGATACTCCTATGCCTTATATTTGTTCATGTGGAAAACCTAGCACAATTGCCTTAAAAGAATTTATGCATGGGCAAAGATGTAAAGAGTGTGGATATAAAAAAACTGGAGATGCACTGAGAACTCCATATATGGAAACATATAATTATTTTAAAGAACATGATTGTGAATTATTATCTACAGAAGAAGAAATACAAAATGGTAAAACAAAAGTAAAATATATTTGTTCATGCGGGAATCACGACGAAGTAATTATTGATAAGTTCAAATTAGGTGAAAGATGCAATAATTGTAGACAAGAACGAGTACAAGCAACATTTTTAGATAGATATGGTTTTAAGTATGCATTATCAAGTCCAGAAATAAGAGAAAAAATTAGACAAACTCTTTATAAAAATGGATCAGCACCATGCTCTATCCAACAAAAATATATCCACAATCTTATAGGTGGTGAACTTAATTATCCCGTAAAAACATCGTCTTTAGATATAGCTTTCCTAGAAGAAATGATTTATCTAGAATACGATGGTGGTGGTCACAAGAATAGTATCATATACGGCACTGTAACAGAAAAAGAATTCATAAAAAGAGAAAGAAATAGAACCTATGGGTTACTACGTTCTGGTTGGAAAGAAATTAGAATTATTAGTGAAAAAGATGACCTAATCCCATCAGACCAAAAACTTCTAGAAATCCTATCCTACGCACGTACATACCTAAATCAAAATCATCATTACATAAAATTTGACATTGACAATTCAAAAATAATTAATTCTCAAGGTGAATTTAACTATAAATATGGCGAATTAAGAAAAATTAAACCAACAGACATCCAAGAACAAGAAGCAATATAAATGCTTCTTTTGTAATATAAAATCTAAAAAATAATAAAGGGTAAAAATGGAGGGAATAAATAATAATGGCAATTGATATGAACAGTCGTTCAAAGGTACAAAACTTATGTGATTGGAATGTCTCATGGGAGAGGTTTTCCATGGACGGAGATGAATTTATTAAAGCAAATCAGACAGTATATATTCCAAATATGGAAATTGAAACACAAGTACAGAATAATAATCTTTTCTTTTCCGGAAATGACAATATTGGGTCGCACGCGAGAGTTTATATTCACAATCCAGAAATGAGAGAGCATTTAGGTTTCGACAACAAAGAAGAAAAAAGAACTCAATTAATTCTAAGTGATGAAAAATGTAAAGAAATATTTGATTATAAAACATTTAGCACTTTTAAAAAACATGTAACTGAAAATATCATCACAAATCAAGAAAAATCTAAAATAGTTAATTATGCTAAGAAAAATAAGATAAATAATTATGATCAGATTCAATTTCTAGAAAATTTCACAGGTCTTTCATTCAAAACTAACAAAACAGATGATAAAGAATAAATATAATAAATCATTGGAGGTGATATAGTTTGGGAACTTTACTTCAAAAAGTTTACGATAAATTCCTTATAAAAGTATCAGATGTTGATTTTACCTATAAACAAGATTTAATTTTTGAATTTTTTGAAACTGCAATAGGGTATAGCTACAAAACTACACCACATGATTTAGGTTATACTTTATATTCTGATAATGCAGTTTTAATAATCTATGGAATATTAGAAAATAGTGGAAATATTAGTCTTAATATTAATTCTGATACATATACAATTGCACTATTAAATACTGATACAAAATTGCAGATTGCTACAAAAATAAAATCAGTAATAGATACTAATTATACAGTTAAACTAGATGATATTGAAAATCCTATGCTTACAATTACTAAAATTGATACAGATATTATTACATTAACATTTATAGATACAAGCAATACAAATTTGAATTTAATTGTTAGCAAAACATATGATGGAATAATGCTTAATGATTTAGATGTAGATGAAATTGAATTAATTTCATTAAATATGAAGAAGGCATATTTAGACTACTTATTAAAACCATTGTCTCGCCTAAAAAAGCAAATTGGAACTAAAGATTTTAATCGTTTGGAAAGTAAAGTAGAAGAATTAAAAGTTTATTCATTAATGTTAAGTAGTTTAAAGGAAGAAATTAAAGATTTCAGGCAAGAATTTAATTCTTATAGTAATAATTGAGTTGGTGAAAAATGAATAATAACAATAACAATAAGAAAATTCTTATAAAAACGCCACAATATGAGACTAGTTTAGAAAATTTATGTAAGAAAGAATATCTAAAAATTAATCATTTAATGCATATGATTGAAAGAGAGTTTGGTATTTCTTTACATAATTATCCTGAACTAAGAGGTGAGATTCTAAACATTTCAAACTTCATTAAGAGGATGCCTTATTTAGAGAGGGAGATTATGTAATTTAATAATAATAGAATAGTAGAAAATCAAGAAAAAGGAGGAAAGATAATGGGATATAGTGATTCTGATTTTATTAGAATATCTGAAAGTGAAGAAATAACCCTAGATGGAGTAACTGCAGGAACAGTATTAGCTAATAAAGCTGTAGTTGTTGGAGCAAACAAAAATGTTGATGTTCTAGCAGTTGTAGATTTAAAACTAGGTGCTGGTGCAGGAACTTCTGTAACTGCTACTGCAACGCAAATCAATTCTTTGATTAATTTTCCTGGAACAATTTCTACAGCAGTAATTGATTTTAATGCCACTGGAGAACCTGCAATGAAAGTTGTAATTAATGGTGTTGATTATCAAGAAGCTGATGTAGCAGTAGCTACAACTGGTGTTTGGACAAACGGTGCAAGTGCGGCAAACTCTGCGACTAGTTTAGTTGCTGCAATTAATGGCGACACAAGAGCAACAGTTCCTTTTACAGCATTTTTGTCTGCAGATGGTGCAAGCGTTGTATTGGCATGGGATGCAATTGGAACTACTGGAAATATTACTATTACTACAACTAGTGCAGCAAATTGTACTGTAGAGAACTCAGTTGGTGGATCTAATGCAGGTATAAAACAAATGGTTGTCATAGACCGTATTGTTACTGCACAAGATGTTTTAGCTCTTGAAACCAATATACCAATACCATTTGTACCTACTAAAATATTAGTTAATTATTTTGATGCAGATGGAGTTTTACTTGGTACAATTACAGATAAGGCATCTATTCAAACAAGTCCAAATCGTGTTCGTGTATTACAAGCAGGTGCTACTCATTTGGCTGCTACCAATGTAGTTCAAGTAATGGCAGTAGAATAATAAGCAATAATTATAATTGTGATTAAATAAAAATAATTAAGAGGAGTGATTTAATAATGGCAACTAATTTCATTGGACGGTCTTTAACGGCGAACATTGCAGAACAAAATGTCACATTGGATATGTCTTTTATTAATCTTATTGTAAACGATAGTACAAGTACAGTTACTTTGTCTTTTGACGTGGCAAGTGCAAACGCATCTAATAATTTGATGGTATTAAAAACAGGAGAATCTAGAAAAAATATTGCAGTACCTTTTGGAAAATTATACTATAAAGCTGCTGCAGATGCGTCTTATCTTAGGATTGAAGGATTAGCAAAAGCAGAATTCTAATTTTATTAAAAACAATATGATGTAATTTGAATAGAGGATTATAATAATTAATCCTCTATTCTATAAGGTTGTGATTTCTTATGGATGTTAGAAGAAAATGGATAGAAGATAGTTCAAATTATTATGCTAAAGAAGAAACAATATTAGATGTAAAAGAAAACTATGATGTTCGTAGATATTATAGTGCAGAAGGTTTCAGTACAATAATTGATGATATTACAACACAAGTAATAGTTCAATCACATTCAAATCCTTTAAATGAGGGAAAATATGATAAAAAGATTCATATGCCAATTGAAACTGTAGTAAATACTGGATCAATTGTAGAATGGGAAGGTAGTAAATGGATTATTATAAGCAATATTGATAATTTACAAGCATATAAAACTGCAAGTATGATTAAATCCAACAACACCATCCAATTCTACGACTCCACATCAACTCTCCACACAATCCATTGCATAATCTCAAAAGGCTTAATCTCCCTAGATGAACAAAAAATAATATCAACTTTAGATTCAGAAATTGCAATACAAATAAGCAATACTGATATCACTAGACAAATTCCAATGAATTATGTGTTCAAAATTGGATTGAGGAATTATACGGTGGTAAATATTGATGATATTACTGTGAATGGTTTGCTGATTTTAAAAATGGTATATAGCGAAGTTGAACAAGTATTTCCATCATATTCTCTTACTATTTTAAATGGTGATTCAATTCAAGCAGACATTAATACGCCTGTACAATTAAATATTCAAGTAAAAGATAGAGAAACAATAATTACATCTCCTTTGCTTACTTTTACCTCAAGTAATAATTTAATTGCTAATGTATCAAACACAGGATTAGTAAGTTTCTTATCTGTAGGGGGTGTGAGTATTAGTTGCAAATTGGACAATGATAATTTGATTCAGGATAGTATTGGAATTGAAATTGTTGAGGAAGAAAAGCATAATTATACAGCAGTGATTGATTTGGGTAGTATTTCAATAATTAAAACTTACTCTTCTACTTATACTTGTACATTTAAGGATAATGGAATTGCAATTACGGATACATCAGTTTTCTATTTGACTAGTGATGATGGAATTAGCGAGACTGTATTGGCGAGTATTGTAAGTCAAGATGGTGTTGGGAATAGTTGTGTTGTAAAGGGATTGGGGTTAGGGTATGTTAGATTGTTTGTTAAAAATGTTGGTGAGACAGTATTTAGTAGTGGGTTTAGGATTCAGATTAAGAGTTTGTTTTAGTCTATAATTTTTTAGTCTAGAGGTGGTGTGTTAGCATAGAAAAATCTTTCAAATTTAAGCATATAGAAAATAATCTTGTGAAACTATTATCTTTGTTACTTGGTAGTCAAAATATCTCAAAATATATTTATCATTTAGTAGATGACCCTTTATCTGAATCTGACGTAACAGAAGACTTAATGGTAAATGGAAATATAATATTAACTCTATTTGATGAAACAGTATTAACAAATTCTCAGGTTAAAGTATTCTTAAATCCATTTAATGGTTCTCTTAAATCAATGCCACTTTCTGACATAGTTTTTACTTTAGACATAATTGTACCAAATCTCTATTGGAAGTTAAATGGTATGGGACAATTGAGACCATACAGAATAAGTGATGAGTTTGCACAATTAGTTGACGGACAAAAGGTTGCTGGTTTAGGAGAAGTAAATATTACTAATTTTAAAGCATACAAAGTTAATGAAACTTACTCTGGATTAACTTTATTTATTGAAGTTAATTCTTCAACTTTAAAAGGACTGAGATAAATGGCAGAACTTAAATATATTTTTGCTCAACCTGATTACATAGAAGGAATTGATAAAGATAATCCAATATACATTCATCCAGTTAGATTAAAAGATTACGATAAATTTATAGAAGCATCGCATCTTTTATACATATCTAAGAATCATTTTGAAAATGTAGATTATCCTTTGTTACTATTAATTTTTAGCAGTTTGCCACATTTGCAATTAACACAAGAAGAGTTAGTAAAAAAATTAGAGGATATTTTTTCTATTATAACTAGACAAGATGTTAAGTTTATATCAAATGAACAAATAGAAGGATTTATAGTAGATAGTTCTAATATTATTACAATTTATAATTATGAAGAAATTAGAAATATAATATTAAAACAAAATCTAATACATGAACAAAAGATATACAAAACAAAACTTATGAATGATTGGGCACAAAAAGCTTTAAAAGCAAAACAAAAAAATGCTTCTAAAATTTTAATGGAAGATATAATTACTACTGTTTCAGTTGGTACTGGTAAAAATTATTCAGATTTAGAGAATTATACAATCTATCAGATTTATTCTGATTTTTATAGATTGAGGAAAATGGTGGAGTATGATACAAATGTTCAATTCAAGTGTGTTGGTGCTGATTTAAAACTTGATGATTATGCCGAAGATTTAGATATTTTTCACAATCCTTATGATGATTTATTTGTTAGTTCAGATAAATTAGGTGGATTAAATAAAGCACTAAAATAAAAGGAGGAATTATACAATGTCAAAAAAACTAGTTTGTGACGTTTTTGATGCCATTATGGTGGATAATGTGGATGGTAGTGTTGCTGGAACAACTACATTACAAAGTGCAAATATTGATATAGCTGTTTCTGAAGTCGAAATTAGAGCAGGTAAAGGAAATGCCTTACAAGCTACACTCCATGTACAACGTGATATTAGTGTAGATTTAACAGATATTGAGTGGAAACCTGAATGGATTGCTAAACAGTTTGGAACATCTATTGCTACTGGGGCAGGTGTTGGGTATGCTATGCCAAAATGGTATGAAGTGGTTGATTTAGATGGCACAGGAGCTGGAACTGCTTTGGGTTTTACTCTTGAAAAAGAACCTTTAGCATCCGCTAGTGGATTGTCTATTTATGATGAAGATGGTGCTATTATTGCGGTAACTACAAATTATACTATTGCAGCAAAAGTTGTAACAATTAACTCTGCTGGTGTTGCGGTTGGTGATTTATATGAAGTAAGAACATATAAATATGCTACTCCTGCTACTACTCAAACACTTACAATGGAAAGTAATAAATTCTCTCATGGTGTTACATTAGTTCTTTCTACTTTTGAAACAGATGAAAACGAATCTAATCCATTTGAATTGCAATATCAGTTTACAAATGCTATTCCTAATGGATCTTTCCAAATTAATACATCATCTGAGAAAAATGCTGCAACACAGAATTTAAAATTAAAGGTTATTAAACCAGCTACGACCACTGTTGTTGGTAAATTGCTTAGAATTCCTTTATCTTAGTTGAGCAATAAATAATTACATATGGTTTTTTATAAATTTGCGCGAGTTTATAAGAGTAATTAAGAAGACTATATTATCCGAAATATAGTCTTCTTTCCCATGTCTCTGATTCGGAAGGAGAATGATAAAATGTTAATAACCAAAGAAGTTAGTGTAGAAATAACAAATAGAAACAAATTTTATTATAATAAACTAGGACATAGTTGTTCATCTGGAGATATTATACATATAAAAATAGATGATTTGTATAATGGTTCTAATATGATAGTAGAATGTTTATGTGATTATTGTCTAAAAGAAGGGATAGAAACAATACTTCCAAAGCAATATTATAAATACAATAAAGAGCGTGAAAAATTTCCTTCTGATACATGTTACAAACACAGATATGAGAAAGAATATGATAAATTAAAATATAAAAATGATAATGGGTTATTAACTATATCAGATAGGAGATACTATACTTTTAAAGAAAACAGATTAAAAGGATTAAAGAATTACATAGAGAAATTTGGAACTATAACTAATATGAGGAAAAATAATAAATATTTATACAAAGAAATATTACGTAACAAAGAAACCCCAACATCATTAGCTGAAGAGATGGGATATAATATATTTGAGATATGTGATAAATTAACTCCACATTATTTAGATGACTGGAATAAATTTGAGACTCAAATTAGAATTTTAATAAACAAATTTAATAGATTTCCAACTATAGTAGAAATTACAAAGGAATTGGGCATAGGTCAACAATATATTAATTATCATGGTGGAATTTATGATATAAAGAGAAAGTTAAACTATGTTGACGAAGGTGATTTGATCGATGATTCTGGATACTACAATTCTTCTTCCTACGAATATATTTTCAGCCAGTGGATTTTAAACAATTCATATGTTAAAGTAGATAGAAATGTTTTGATATCAGATAATCCAAAAGAAGATGGAAATTATAATTGTGACTTCGTTCTATCTTTGCAAAATGATACTAAGTTGTGGGTAGAGATTTGGGGAGGTTATAGAAGTAAATCTAAAGATCAATTCCACAATTATAATGAAACGCATGACATTAAAATAAAATTATATGATAAGCATAAACATAATCTAATATCCATATATCCTGAGTTCTTTGATAATAAGAAGTATGAAGAAATACAAACTGCCCTTTATGAATTATTTAGCGATAAAATCGAATGTATACATAAAAATATAGATGTTGAAAAAATAATTCCATACACTTTAATAGATGAACAAGAATTAATAGATAAAATTATGTCCTATTCAACTAATGATGAATACTTGCCAACGGTGAAAGTTGTTGAAAAAGCAAATAATAGACTGATGAGAGAAATTGTAAAAAGATATGGTAATTATGGTAAATTTTCTAAGAAAATAGGAATGCCTATGGAATTTAAAACAAATAAATATTGGGACGAAGATAAGATATTTGAGTATTTTGGATTATTACATGATAAATATAATAAGTTATTAAATAGACCTGAAATTCAGAAATTAAAAGATAAGTGTATATTATGCAGGGATTTAAGTAGAGTTATTACTGTCATGCATAAGTATGGTGGTGGGTTCAGAAATATGCAACTAACATATTTTATGAATAATATAAATGAAGTAAGTAATGAAGATATTTTACTACTAAATAGAATAGCAGACAATAAAATAAACGACAATACTCCAGAACACCAACTCCTAGCAAAACAAATCCTAGAAAAATATAATAAACAACAACCAGCATAAATTATGAGCAATAGCTAAGTTCATAATTAACACAAAAATAAGAGGAAGACAGACATTCAAATTGTCTTCTTCCTCTTATTTTTTTACTATTTCCTCCATTCTCTAAAACAATTCCCAATAAAGAAAGGAAGTGCTCCAAACAATGGCAAACCAATCCGGCAACATGGAACAAATACTCGGAACCTCAATTATAAACAACGAAACACGCTTCATAAAAACAGATGATAATGGAATCCTTCTAACTCAAACTTCTATCACAGATCCTATCCCATCTGGAAATAATCTCATTGGTGCAACAATGACTCATGGTGATATAGCAATGGTAATGAGAGATTCAAATTTAGATCCAACTCATTTACTACTTGCTAATGCAACTTATACATCACCTGTCATTGACAGACCTCGGCAACCTGTTCCTGATGGAATGATTCGTATTTATGTAAAATCAAGTTCTACGGGATTATTAACCTTACAACAAGCTGATACCTATAATCCTGCTACTCCAGATGTTGGATGGACAACGCTTGCAACGTTAAGTTGTAGTGCAACAATATCGGCATTAATGCCTTGGACAACACCAACTAAACAATATATTAGATTTATTTTTGTAAATGGTGCTGTAGCTCAAACTGAATTTTTATTAAATCATTATACTCAAGGTGTAGGAGTCATACCAGTTATGGAAGCAGATGGAGCTAATATTACATTGGGAACTAATTCTGCTACACCTGTTATAGATCCTAATGCACCAGGATCTATAAATGCTAATCTTAAAGGAATATTAAAATACACTATAGGAACCCTAATTAACAATCAAACTAATAAAGCAGTTATAGCATCTACAAATATATTAACAGCAAATTATACAGCTATAAATTATCAACAATCTACTTTAATGGTATCAGCAAGTGCTACAGGAATTTTATCACTTGCTGTTGACGGTGTTCTTAGCACATTAAATAGCGGTGTTGCACTTGATATAAATAAATGGTATGCATTTGATGTTCTTTTATTAAAAGATTCAACTTATAATCTTCAATTATCTGTTGATGCAACAATGCAGATAAAATGGGTTGGAGGTGCATAAAAATGAAAACATGCCCACCACAAGGTTTACATAATATTAGTGGAATTACTGGAACAATTCAAATGTATGCAGGATTAATAGCACCTTCGGGTTGGATGTTTTGTGATGGTTCTGCTATATCAAGAGAAATATATTCAGAGTTATTTAGTGTAATTGGAACCGCATATGGATCAGGTAATGGAAGTAATACATTTAATGTTCCGAATTTCAAAGGGAAAGTCCCAGTCGGTTTGAATTCTTCAGAAATAGAATTTGATACGCTTGGAAAAAGTTCCGGCGAAAAGACACATATTCTTACCACGCCAGAAATGCCTTCCCATAATCATACATTTCAAGCATGGAATAATACGAATACAGACACTAGTGATATATTTACAAACGATTGGAGATTAGATCCAGGTAGCGGAACGTGGGGAACTTCTAATGTTGGAGGTGGTTTAGCGCATAATAATTTACAGCCCTACTGTACGGTTTCATTTATTTTGAAATATTAATTTATTTAATTTCAAGGTAAATATTTTGTGATTGATTGAAGGAGCATATTTTTATTGATTATGCTCCTTTTATGTGTCTCAAAGTTGTGATGCAAATATATTGAAAGGAGGAACTAAAATGAATGAGGCTATAAATGAAAAATTAGAAATAAAAACAACCCCAACAAAAGAAAAAGTAACATATTTATACAATGTCCTGCAAATCAACTATTATCTTAGTAATGGAATTTGCCCAAAACAAATAGGAATTAATTCAACTACAAAACGTGTATGGGCAATGTTCGGGTGGGATCAGACCACAGAAATTTTTACGCGATGGTGTCAACGCAAGGTTATAAGATAATTGTATATTAAAAAATAAATTGAAGAAAGTAGGAACTAATAATGGAGAATAATCTGATAACAATTAATTACAATGGAGACAATCAAACGGTTTTAGGAAGAGAATTACATGAATTTTTAGAAGTTGGAACACCATTTAGATCGTGGTTTCCTAGAATGTGTGAATATGGTTTTGAAGAGTCGGTTGATTATACTAATATAAAATTTATACACCCTCAAAATAAACAGGAATTAGATGACTTTGAAGTAACAATAAATATGGCAAAAGATATATGTAGGAGATATAAGAAAAACAATAATGCTCCAAAATTATTGAAATATTTATTAGAACTAGATGATAAAGAAGTATTCATTCGCGAACCAATTAGAAAAGAAATTGATTTTGGAAATATGTTAGATATAATTACTGGATTAAAATGGGATAGGCAATATTCAATTGATGGTGGGAAATATCTATTAGATTTTAAATTAGGAAGCACATTGATTGTTGAATATGATGAAAAACACCATGAATATCAAAATGAAAAAGATGCTGAACGTATTGAATATTGTATAGATTGGTTATCAAAAAACGAAATGGAAGATTTATATAGAATACCAGTTATTAGAGTAAAGGAAGGAAAAGAACTTGAAGGTATTCATGAAATAATATTACATTTAGTTGGTTATGGAGTTATTTCAGATTTAAACAATAAAGGAATAATCTCTAATACATATTAAACAAAAATGTCATCCACTACTAAGGTAACACCAAAGGGTATTAATTGGTTATGGAATTTCTTAATTAAAAAGGGATACATAATTATTGATGATATTTTGGTTGAATTGGTAGATTGTTAGGGTTTTGTAAAATTAAAAAATAAAATATAATATAAACAATTCAAAGGTATGTGCTGATTGTTGATTGGTATATGCCTTTTGTTTTGATTGAAAGAAGAGGATTATAATAGCAAGATCAAAATACAATGTTGACACCACAAAAGCAGGTAAAACTAAACGTACATATGATGGAAAATTATTTGATTCACTTTTAGAACTTAATTATTACAAATATCTTCTACCTCAAATTGAGAAAGGAGTAATAAAATCAATAGAATTACAACCAAAATTCACACTTCAAAATAAATTTACTAAGAATGGTATTAATGTAAGGAAAATAGAGTATGTAGCAGACTTTAAAATTACATATGTTGAGAATGATAGAATTTTAATAGTTGATACTAAGGGGAATCCAGATACAACAGCTAAATTAAAGCGTAAAATGTTTGATTTTGTTTATCCTGACTTAGAATTAGTTTGGATTGGGTACTCTGTGGTGGATGGGGGATTCGTTTTATATGAGGATATTCTTAAAGGTAGAAAGCAGAGGAAGAAAGAAAAATTAGATAAAATATAACAAAATAATAAATAAATTATAAAGGAAGTGATTACAATTCCTAGAGAAACATTTAAAAAACAAATAACATCTCCAGAACTCACCGCACAATTCAATCCTAAAAATGTAAAATTAGTAGATAAATTTCTTAAATACAAAAATACATCCAAGAGCGATGGTACTGTAACTGGCTATACATCGGATTTAAATATTTTCTTCACATGGAATTTGTTGGAAAATGATAATAAATTATTTACTGATATGAAGAAAATTGAATTTGCAGATTTCTTTGGTTATGGAGTAGAAGAATTACATTGGAGTTCAAATAGATTTAGTAGAATACGTTCTGCTTTAAGTTCATTATCAGAGTTTATTGAGAGATTCTATGATGAAACATATATAAATTATCGTAACATTGTGCTAAAAGCGGTAGATTTAATGGCAAAAGCTCCTGTCAGAGAAAAAACAATATTGTCAGAAGAACAAGTTGATAGTTTGCTTAATCATCTTAAAAATACACTTAATAGACCAAACGAAGCATGTTTACTAGCATTAGGTATTAGTAGCGGAGCAAGAGTTAGCGAATTACTTAGATTCAAAACATCTATTATTAGTGAGGATAATACAGCTTTTGATGGATTATTTTTAGAAACATTGAAAACAATAAAAACTAAAGGTTTTTCAAAACAGGGAAAACAACTTATAAAATATTTAGTAAAAGATATATTTCTTCCATATTATAATGATTGGTTAATTGAAAGAGAAAAGATAATGAAGAAATATAATCAAGAACATGATTTTATCTTTATTACAAGAGACGGAAAACCTGCAACATTACATACAATTAGAGGTTGGATTGAAAAATGGGAAACTTTTTTAGAGACACCAGTTTATTTTCATTGTCTGAGGCACTATACTGTGACCCATTTGACCCGTTTGGGTTTAGATAGCGATTTCATTATTGAAATTATGGGATGGAGTTCTGCTGAGATGTATAAGGTTTACAACGATCTTACAGCAAAGGAAAGAAAATGGAAAGGTTTAGATAAACTAAAAAATCATTTAGATGATAAGGAAAAATTTGATGATATGATAGCAGATAAATAATTTTATGATTTAAGAACATTTGCAGAAGAAAAGAATGATATGTTAAGAAAAGTTAAATTTGTTGAAACTAGTAGAGAAGTTATTAAATAAAAATATTCTAAGGGATTAAAATTACGACTTAATCCCTCTATCCCATCTCACTTTCTCCAATAATTTAAAAAAATCCCATCTCAAATCACTCCACAATCCAATCACACGCACCACAATCGTCTGTGTTGAGTTAGAATTTATTGTTGATATGATTGTATGGGTCGGAATTGTTTTTGTTTTAGATGGTTTATAATGATAAATTATGTGATAAAATTATCAAAAGAATAGAGACTCTAGTGGATTAGAGTCTCTATAACAACACAATATTTATTTATTAGTTATTGCACAAACTCGACTTCATGTAATTTATACATTTCTTTTACTAATACATTCACCTCGTTTTCATATAATTTACATGCAATGGCAAATAATTCATCAATTTTACCTATTGTTTCTATGTATTCTAATTTATTTCTAAGTTGTGGAGTATGAGTTTTATTGTAAGAGTTTAATCTAGAATCAAGACTAAGATGGAATTTCATCTCATAATTTTTGTAAAGTTCTTTCCACCTATCGTTAAAATTACTACATTTCATAACCACCCTATTGAGAATTTGTCTTTTATCAGCTAGAGAAATATCATCTACTAGACCAGTAATTATATTGGTTTTATGTTTAATAAGTTTGTTCTGAGAATTAACAATTTCAAGGGTTGATTTGAATAGTAATTTAGTTGGTTCATCTGCAAATGGCAAATATGTATCAATGAAGTTTTCTTCATCTGCAATAAATCCTCCTGTCTTACGAATTGTAGGTAAGACAATATGAGTAACCCATCTTTTATATTCTTTTGCTTCTGACTTTCTACTTTTTAATATGAGTGAATATAATCCAGGTTCGCTGATTATGATCATTTCTTGATCTCCTCCATGGGTACTGACAATGTCAGTGTCCTTTTCATCATCATCTAATCCACCATCTTTATAAGAGTTACCATCTTTGTCTTTGCGATATCTTCCATTTACAGATGTACTTGTATCAATATCTAAGATAGAACAAACATCATTTGCAACAAACCAAGGTTCTCCATTTTTATTAATAACTCTCATTTTCCCAAATTTTTCACTTGTAAATACTTGTAGATTGTTTGTCATGTTTTTATTTCCTTCTTTCTTTTAATTTAATTATTTTTGTATTTGTATAATTTGTCACTTACAAGGGTGATAAAATTTTTACACTCCTTAAAGGTAGGGTATACCTTGCCCTCTCCTTTCTATTGTACTCCTTATGTATCTATTACTCAGGCCCATCTCGAATGATGATTATCAACTCCTTTCTATCCTTATGTATTATAGCATGATTGGGTAGGGTTTGTAAAGTATAAAATAAATATAATCAAATAAATATTAGGAGGCAAAATCAAATGAAAGTTGGACGAAAAGTAACAAATTATGATATGACTCTTACTGATAAGGATATTACTATATTAATTGAGTGTATTCAAAAATGTAAACTTGATAATTTTAGACATACGAATCATGCCGAATCATTATTAGAAGAGTTTGTGAAGATATTTCTTGATGATAATTATGAAAAGTATGTTAATAGGTACTTAGAATTAGTTGGAATATATTTGAAACATAATCATAATATTGAAGATGGTAAGATTAAAAAATTGTTAAATAAGACAAGAGAAGAAATTGAAGATGATAAAAACTATGTGTTTCATTATGATCCAGAAGATTGGTCTAAGAAATTATTTGAAACTGAATGTAATAACATTGAGGATATGCCGAAAAGATTGAGATTTCGCAAAATTGATGAATATGATAATGATAATGATGATAAAATAGAGTGATTTTGTTTTATGTTTGTAAAGTAAGAAATAAATATATTAATTTTGTTGACTCTCTTGCTATTTTTTGGTATAATCAACCATCGAATAATTCATTGAAAGAGGAATTTATTATGAAGATGGTTAGAATGTCTAGAGGAAAAGGAAAAACAACTAAGGTTAATAAATCTAGGGCAAAAAAGAAAGTTAAATTGTGGAAAGGAGGAAAAAAGCAAATGGAAACAATTCAAAATTGCATCATGCGAGCAACTGTTGTTGAAGGGCAATATGCTGAAGATATTAGACAAGCTCTTTTAAGACCACCATCACCAACAGCTCTTGCTAGAAATAAGAGAGCACAAGAGTTACTCAGAAAGTTGAGAAGATAAATATGATACAAAGTATTTACGATTTTCAAGACATGATTAAATTGGTTGACTTATCTAATGGCTATAGATTTTGTGATTTCACTTGTGAATTTGAAGAATATAATAAGTTTTTAAGAGATGAAGCTATTGGACTACAAGAAGCAGAAATATCAAAAGTTCATCTCTTAATTAATAAAGAAAATGCAGACATAATTGCATTTATGGCATTATCTACTGACTCTATAAAACTTTCTAGTTTAGAAAAGGACTCGCACAAGATTGGATTTGTGAATTTCGAAGCAATACCTTCAATGAAGATTGGGAAGTTAGCTGTAGATATGAAATATAAAGAAAGATTTAAAGGCATTGGATCTTTAATGATTGAATTAGCTAGAGGTATAACTGAGGATTTAAGAAATGCAGGTATTGCTTGTAGGTTTATTATCCTAGATGCAGACACAAAGAATAATTCAACTGTTGTTGAGTTTTATAAGAAACAAGGATTTTTATGTAATGAAAAATATAAAAGAGGAAATACAAGCATGAGATTAGATGTTTTATATGATGAGGTTATTGATGTTGTTGAAGAGACTGGAACATAGGATTTGATTTGTTAGTTTGGGAGATTGTATTATTTTAGTTATATTTGTTTAGAGAAGAATCCACTGGTTTTAGTGGGTTCTTTTTGTGTATCTAACTATAGGTCATATTGAACTATACTCAATTTTTAATTTGATAGTTTTGGTAACAATCTGCAATTGCAATGCAGTAGAAGGGAATACACTCCTCCCTTCTTTTTTGTTGCCTTTTTATATGGTTTTGGTTTGGAGTGTGTGGTTGGTTTTTAGTAGGAATATAAAATTTTAAGGAGTGTTGAGTATGGGAAATAGTAGAAATCAATTTAAACAGTGGACTAAAGAAGAAGTAATTAAAGCTATACAAGGTTTTTATGAGATTAATGGAAGGACACCAAACACTAATGAGTTTGTAAATAAAAATGGATTACCATCTCTTACTTACACAAGAAATACATTTGGATGTACTAAATTAGGAGATATTTTTGATATTTGTGATTTAATAAAATCAGATCCATCTTATAAAATAAACAAAGAATGGTCTTTGGTAAAGTTAAAAGAACATTATGATCTATTAGGTAAAATACCAACTAGAGAAGAATTTAGGATTAATAAATTAGAACCATCACATACATATTATTGTAAAAATTTTGAGAGTTATGAAAATGCATGTTATTTAGCAGGTATTGCAGAAATTCCATTAACAGATGAAGAGAGAATTGAAATATCTATAAAAGAGTTAATAAAGTTAGCAGATAAATTAAATAAATGTCCTACAGTAGTAGAATATGATACATTGACACATAGAGGTTTTGGAAGGAGAGTTTTAGAAACAAAGGTAAAAATAAAATATAATGATATATGTAGGAAATATATACCACAATACGATTTAAATAGTATTCATGGGGAAGTTACTAAGGAAGATTTAACAAATGAACTTACAAGAATATATAATATTTTAAATAGACCACCTATGTTTATTGAATTAGAAGAATACGGTTGTAAGTATAGTTGGAATCTATTTACAAGAGTATTTGATGGCATTACATATAATCAGGTAATTGAAGGCTTAAACTGGATTCCATCTGGATCAACAAGTATGGTAAGAACAGAGGAAGAAATGTTAACCGATTTTAATAATCTATTTCTGAAATTAAAAAGAATTCCTTATCACAATGATATGAATAATAATTCAGATATAGCTTCAGCACCAACATATATTAGTCATTTTGGTTCAATTGAAAACATATGTAAACTACTCGATATAGATTACAAAAAATTTTATAAAGGTGGAGGAGCAGGTAAGATATGTTTTGATAAGAATGGAGAAAAATGCAAATCGTTAGAAGAATGTAATATTGCCAATTTCTTTATCGACAATGAATTAATATTTATTAGACAACCAAAATATAAAGAATTAATAGAAGATAGTAAAAAAGTTTTTGATTGGAAAGTGTTTATTAATAATCAATGGCGATATGTAGAATATGCAGGAATGTATTCAGATAAACCAAGGGGTGGTATAGGGAGAAAGTATAAAGAAAGATTAGAAGATAAAATTGAAATATTAAGATTAAACGGACACTTAGATAAATGTCTTTTTATTTACCCGGATGATGTAAAAACTAAAACTCTTAAAGAGATATTTAAACCATTCTTGGGAATTGAGTTAAAACATGTAGAAAATACATATAATATAAGCACCAGAGAATGTTTTAGTATGACTGATGAAGAACTTTTAGAAGTGTTAATGCCATATAGTAATAATCAAGATGTTTTACCTAGTACGATGATTATATCTAGAAAAGAATCTGGAATATATCATGAAATAATCAAAAGATATGGGAAATATAGCAATTTTGCAAAACATTTTAAAAAGAAAATAATAAGTAATAATATAGACCATCAAGCGTCTATTTAATAATCATAATTCTTAACATAATTTCAATAATTTGTTGTATACTTCCTCTAAATAGCATATAATAAATTTAATAATAAAAATATTAAAAGGAGGTATACAATAATGAAATTGTTTATACAAATCTTAGCACTATTATCTACCATTTTATTTCTAGTAGCAGGATTCCTATTACTTAACATAGAATCTGTATCAGGGAAAAGTGTAGCAGAAAGTTTCTACCACTATGTAGGTATTATGTCGTTCGGTTCAGCTATATTCTCAGGTGGATTATTAATTGTTTTAGCTGAAAAAGTTGGTGAGAAGCAATGAAAACAAATAAGATTATCGGGATATTCATAGTGATAATTATAGCAATATCTGTTGGATTTTTTGCTTATAAGCATAATCAAAAAGTTAGTTTGGCTCAGTATTATTATAACATTGGTGATTATCAAAAAGCATCTGATTTGAAAGTGAATAATATTTCAGATAAATCTAAGATGCTTAATATAGCAAAAAATTGGAGAAATGACTTGAATGATGATGAAAACTTGTATATTACTATAATGTTAATATCTAGCGAAATCAATCTTAATAAGAAAGTAGATACTTCTTATGTAAACAAATTAGAAATTTATTATAAAAGTATTGGAAATTATTTTAGTATATCAACAAATCGTTTAGATGACATAGGGAAAATGAATTCAGAAGATGGAATTTTAGCTGTTAAGAATCTTAGATAAAAATACAACTCCCTACACTCAATAGCGTATGGAGTTGTATTAATGTGAATAAATATAAATAAATGGAGGAATTAATTAAATGGAATTATTAACGTTAGAAATTATTAGAGAGCAAGGATATAAGATTAATGAATGTGTAGGCTTTAAAATTAAAAATTATTTACCACTATCTACAAAAAAAATATTAATTAAAAAGATTTTAGATTTGTGTATAATTGATGAGGAAGTCAAAAGAATTGATTTTGCTTTGAAAGAGTTCGCTTTTGAATATGTTTTAGCAAATGAATTTACAAATATAAATTTTGAAGTAGATGATGTTGTGGCGTTATATGATGAATTAAAAGAATATGGTGTGCTAGATGAAATTATAGAATTAATTCCTGAATCTGAAAAGAAGTTTATTTATAATATTTTGGAAAAAGAAATTGAACAGATTCAGTTGGTTGATAACAGTATGGTTAATATTGTTAATCAAGCATTAAATAAACTAATTATAAAAATTCCAGATCAAAACGGATTAATGAAATTAATAAAAGAATTGCCTAAACAATTTAATAAGATATCTCCTGATTCTCTTAAAAATCTTGGAAAAGCAATGGGTATTAACATAGGAGATAAAAATGCCTGATTTTAAAGATGTGAATTCACTACTTAATTATGCAAAATTACAGGTAGCAAAAGCTATGCAAGATGATGTGGCAAGAAGTGTAAGAGATACTATTCAAAAGTATCTCTTATCTACTGTTTATGCTAATGAACAATCTATGTATTCGCGCAGTTTTGAAGTTTTACGAGCATTAACCATAGGGAAAGTTTCTGTAATTGGAGATGAAATATCAGTTAAGATATATATAGATGCTGATAAAATAATTCCTAGATATGGACCAGAAGGAATGTGGGGTATTCATCAATCATTTGATGGAAGTCCATATAATGAAGAATTACCATTTCTATTAGAGTATGGTAATCAAAAATACAATCCTTATTACAACACTCCTGCTTTTGAGTATATGCAATTAACAATAGAAGAGATGAAGCAAACAAAAGAACATATGATTAGGTTAAAAGGATATTTACGAACAAAAGGAATTACAACAAAATAATTATATAATAAAATCAACTCCCTACTCTTTGAAGGTAGGGTATTTTCATGCCCTAAAACATAAAAGAGAGGTGGATTAATTTGGATGATTTAAATATATTAATTAAAGCAAAAATAGATGCCGCAACTACAAACATTAATAAACAAATAAAAGATTTACAAAAACAAGTAACTACTGATATATCGGTTAAATTAAAAGTAGATGCTAAAGATTTAACTATGATTAATGACACTATGGAAAAGATTAAAAAAGCAACATCACAAAGTGGAAGTTCTAAAATTAAAATATTTAATGAGCAATATTTGAAAGATCAAGGTATTAAATATAAACAAGGTGTAATAAAAACAATTGAAGATGTTGAAAAATATATTAAAGGTGCATTTAATGGTAAAAAGTTTGATTTAGGTTCTATAATAACAGATTCTAGTGGCAATATAAAATCATTTGAAGCAAGTATTAAATCTGCTAATAATCAACTAGAAAAAGTAAAATTTAATTTAGCAGAAATATCTAAATTAAATGCAAAAGGAATAACAAGTACAACTTCAGGTTATGTAGCAAGCGATTCAAAATTGTCAAGAACACCAATAAAAACAGAACAAATTTTTGATAGGACAAAATTAGAAGCAGAAGGAAGACAATTTTTTGTTTCTGCTTCTAATATAATTGAGAGAGTTAAAAAAGAATTTAAATCTCTTGGAGATGTAGATGTTACATTTTTAAAGAATTCAAAGCAAGAAATAACTGGATTTATAGCAAATGTAACAAGAGCAAGTGGCGTAATTGAAAAACTAAAATTTGATATGGCAAAAATTGCTTCAGGAAATAGTATTCAAAGAGGATATGTTTTTAGCGGAGAGAATTTAATTGATAATAATGCAGGATCTAATATACAAAAAGCATTAGATAAGCTTCAATTATATGAAAACAAAATTGCTAAACTTAAAAGTGGATTTACTTCTCCTGCAACTGGAATTAAAGATGATGGAAATTTATCAGCACTAGTTGCACAATATGATAAGATTAAACTACAAATTGACCAGACAAGAAATAGCAGTACAAATTTATCTAATGAGCAAAGAAGAGGATTTGTACAAAGTATAGCAAATCTAGAGTTAGAAATTGCTAAATATAGAGATTTACAACGTATAATAGCAACTACAAATACTAGAACTTTAAGTGCCAGTGATATTTCATTATATCAAGGCAATATGGCAAATAAATTATCCAGTTTGCAAGTTGGAAAAGATACTGTTTTTGCAAGACCAGAAATCCAAGCAGAAATGACACGGTTAACTGATGGAGTAGCCAGATTTGGAACTGTTGGAGGAAAATCTGCAAGAGAATTGAATTTACAGTTTGCACAATTAACAACATCTGTAAGAAGTGCTACAAATGAAATTACAAGAATAAATGGTGCTGCTGATAGTTTTTTGACTACGCTCAGTAAAAATTTTGGGAAGATGATTGCGTGGGGTTTGGTTGCTACCGCGCTGTACGCCCCACTTAGGTCTTTACAAGCCGGCCTGACCACATTAAAAGAATTAGATGGATTAATGGTAAATATTGCTAAAGTAACTAATCTTAGTGCCGAAGCTATGAATAATTTAAAAGATAGTGCATTTGAAGCCTCTAATGCTTTTGGTCGCACAGCACAAGACTATTTAAAATCAATTGGTGAATTTAGTCGCGCAGGATATGAAGGAAAAGCGGAAGATTTAGCAAAAGTTTCTCTGCTGTCTCAAAACGTTGGTGAGCTTACCGCAGAACAAGCTAATGGATTTTTACTTGCTACTGATGCTGCTTATAAATACAAAGGTAGTGAAGAAGAATTAATGAAAGTTTTGGACGGCGCAAATATCATAGATAACAAGTTCGCGACCAGCATTTCTAAAATAAGTGAAGGAATTATGGTTGCAGGATCTATATCTGCAAACGCCTCCGTAGGAATAAATGAACTTTCTGCTGCAGTTGGGACAATGACAGCAATTACACAAAAGAGTGGAAATGAAGCAGGACGGGCATTTCGTGGAATTTTAATGAACATAAGACAAATAAAGGGAGAAACAGAAGACGGAGATATAATTGACGACGAAGCATTGTCTAAGTCTGCAAAAGCATTGGATAGTGTTGGAATTAAAGTTCATGAAATGCGAAATGGCATTGAAGAACTAAGAAACCCAATGTCAGTTTTAGAAGATTTGAGTCGAATTTGGTCAGGTCTTAGTTCAATGAAAACTGCCCCAATTATCGAAAGTCTTGGCGGAAAATACAGAGGTAATCAATTAGTTGCCTTAGTAGAGAATTTTGATATGTATAAAAGTATGCTTCAAGAATACTCTACTGCCAGTGGAAGTGCTATGGCTGAAAATGAAGTGAGAATGGGCAGTTGGGAAACCAAGATTAATCAACTTCGCAATTCCATAAATAACTTCTGGAATAATACTATAGATACAAGTCTTGTAAAAAGCATGATAGGTGGAATAACTCTATTAATTAATAATTTTGGAAATCTTAGAACTATTTTAGGGATTATATTTACTATACTTTCCGTAAATAAAGGAACAGCATTTTTGACTTTTTTAAAGAATTTTTCTGCATCAACTATGTTGTTAAATTCAAGTTTGGTTCAAACACAAGCTAGATTAGCAGGAATGTCTTTTGCACAAATTGGAATGATGAGTACTACAACATCACTAACTTTTGCAATTAAAGGTTTATGGGCAGCTATGCTTGCTAATCCGATAGGTTTAGTAATCGGTGCGGTAACTGCTATTATAATGATATTTGACTTTATGGGAGCGTCAGCAGAGAAATCTGCAAAAAAACAAAAAGAAGCATTTGACGAATTAAGCAGAAGTATTAATTCACTTAAACAACAAACTGCAGAAGCTAAAAATTTAGCCAATCAATATGAATCCCTATCTTCTATAACATCTCGTACAGCAGATGAGGAAACAAAGTTAGCAGAAGTAAAAGACCGTCTAATTGCTCAATTCCCAGATTTAATAGAAGGATATGATTCTGAGGGGAAGGCAATAATTGGTTCATCAGAATCAATTAAACAGGCAATTAAAGACAATGAAGAATTATTAAAAATTAAACAAGAACAAATGTCTAATACATTTATTACGGATGGTTCAAATAATTTTTCTCAATTACAAAAAGATCAAAAACGATTAGATTTATTGACTAAGCACAAAGAAGAATACTTAAAGATAATAGATGATATAAATAATGGTAAGCAAGTTCAATTTGACGCATACGGTAATGATTCATTAGTAATTGCCAAAAACAATTTAAAGGGTATAAAAGACGAATTGCCAACATTGAGTTCAAAAGTTCTTGAAAGTAGAAAAGATTTATCAAGTTTGGCAGATTCTTTTTTAAAAAGTAGTGATTCCGCACAATCTTTAGGAAAAGAAGCAATTACAAAGTTAATCTATGATTTAAGTTCTCTTAAAGATGAGGCAAAAATAACAGGAGAACAATTTACTAATATTTTTGACGGATTAGAAAAATCTGATTTTTCATCAAAACTTAACGAAGCAAAAACTAAATTAGAAGAATTGGTTAAGAGTGGAGTAAGTAATGATGTAATTAAATCTTCTTATGAAAGTGCTATTTCTGAACTATCTCCATATTTAGAAAAGTTGGGCAGTGAGGGAGAAGTAACAGGAATAATTCTTAAAAATATGCTTAATATGCCTTCTGCCCAAGAAGCAAAAGAAAAAATAGATAAAGTTACAGTATCACTTTCGTCTCTTATAAAATCATCTAAAGATTCTACTGATTCTATCAAAGAATACAACCAAATACTATATGATCAATCTAATGGTCAAGAAATGTCTATTGAAAAAGCACTTGAATTAATATCTGCTAATGAAAAAATGGCAGATGCGATCTCAATTGTAAATGGTGCAGTTGTAATTAATATAGACGTAATTAAAACTCTTCGTCAAGCAGAAATTGATGCAGTAACAGCAAAAGTAACAGGTTCTAATAAATCAATTGACGCTCAAATTGCCGACACTCAAGCAACCATTTCCGCAACACAAATTCGTATTAATGAGATTAATAAAGAAATAGAAGCAATCAATAAATTAAATGCAGCAAAATTAAGTGTTAGAGAAGATGAAAAAGGAAATTATCTTTCAACAAATACTTCTGATTCAATGGCATCTCAAGCAAAATATGATTTAGGTAATTCTCAAGCACAATTAAATAGGTTGATGAATTTAAAGACATTTGAGAATGGTATTTCTTCTCCTAATTATGGAGTATCGGAACCAAAGGATAAAAAAGACAAATCATCCCCAACAACCCCTCTATCAGAATTTGTATCAATAGAAGAGTCCCTAATTCGTTCATTCTTAACCGAATCCAAAATCACAGAAGAATCCAACAAACTACTCGAAAAGCAACTACAAATAGCAAAATCTGCAAAAGACTACAATAAGGAACTCACCCTCTCCCGTCAACTAATAGAAGGTGAAACCAAACAAATCTCCCAACTATCCCAAGCTCGTTCAAAAATGGAAGATGAATTTGCAAAAGTATCATCTGAAGGTGGATATTCAGTCAGAGAAACATTATCATGGTTTGACAATAAAGGTGAAGACACCCTCGCGTATCAAACAAAGTTCAAAAACTCAAGTGTAGAAACTAGAAAAACTATGAATATGACTCATGATGAATTACAAAAATTAGAAAAAGCATATCATGAAACAGGTGTATCCATTGATACACTTACAGATTCTCTAGTAGCACTAAAAAATTCCTTAACTCAAATTGAAATTGGGAAATTCGAACAATCTCTTTCTGATTTAGATAAAAAAATAAATCTATCTAAATCAATAATGGATTTATATGATAAATCATCTGAAGAATATGCTAAAGAACAAGCAAAGCAAATTACTATATTAAAAGAAAAAGAAGATGCAATTTTTAATGAAATTGTTACTATTGGTCATTTATTAAAAGCAACAGATTTAACTACAGAATCTCAAAAAGCTTTAAATGATGAAATGGCAAATCTAAAACTCACACTTAATCAGAATCAAAAATCAATGCAAGATTACGCTAATAATATAGTTCAAACCTTAAAAGATGCAGCAAAAATAAAAAAAGAAATTGATATATCAGTAATAAATGTGGAAATGATATCCGAAGATAGAAGACATCAGCAAGTTTTAGATGATATTGACAGCGAAGAAAAGGCCAGAGAAGATTCAATAAATGCTCAAATTTCTGCAATAGATCGTCTTGCAGATGCAGAGAATTATGATAAGAATCTAAATAAATCTCAATCAGAAGTTCAAGTGCTCCAAAACGAACAGAATTATCTTGTTTTAGATACATCAAATGAGGGAAGAGCCAGATCAGCAGAATTACAAAAACAATTAGATGAGAAAAATAGTGAAATTGATGATATGCAAAATTCTCATACTAATGATCTTCGTAAACAAAATTTGCAAGATGCTCTTGATGCAATCAAAAAAGAATCAGATGCAAAGAAAAAATCAGAAGATGATGCCTATGATGCAAAGAAAAAATCATTAGATGATCAAAAAACCGCTACAGAAACAGCTTTTAATGAATTAATGTTAAATGATGAAATTTGGTCAGCAAAGGTTCAAGAAATTCTTGATGGGAATATTGAAGGTATTAAAACAAGCCTTAATACTTTTGCTAATGAATTTACCAATACATTAACTGAAAAAGCAGGAGAAATTGATACAAGTTTTCAAGCAATTATTAATACAATAAAGCAAATAAAATCTGCTGCAAATGAACTTGATGCATTTCCAAATTATGCATCTGGAACAAAATCCCATCCTGGTGGATTAGCAAAAATATCGGAATTAGGGCCAGAATTAATAACAACTCCAGATGGGCATTCATTCCTTAGTGGTAACAATGGCCCTGAAATTGTAAATTTACCTAAAGATTCAGAAGTTCTTCCTGCAGATTTAACAAAGAAACTTCTTAATAAATCTAGTATACCTGCTTATGCAACTGGAATAGGAAATTTAAGTTCTAATAGTGTCCTTGCAGATATTTTATCAAAAGTAGATATATCTAATCTCCTTAATTCTGTATCAGTGCCATCATTTTCTGTTCCGCAGTTTCAAGCACCACAAATGGCGAATAATGTTAGTACGTCAACAACTAATAATTTGAATCCTGTGTTCAATATAACGGTTCCAAAAGGAACAACAAGATCACAAGTAAAAGAGATAGCAGATGGAGTTTTTAAAGAGTTCTCAAAAATGATTAAGAAGTAAATTTATTAAAGTGGAGAGTAACTCAATTCTCTCCACTTTTTATGTATTTAAATTAAATAAAATTTCATAATGGAGGTGAAAAATAATGTCTATAGCTGAATCACTTTATTTTATGTACGATGGAATTTCATCAATTGACATGGGCATAATTAATTGCTCTGTAGATAAATCTGGTATGCAATCTGAAGCTTTTTTTGCAGAATCGGAAATAAAAGAAGTCTCAACTAAATATAATGATCGTCCTTTTTTCCAAGGAATAATTAGAAAACCTATTGTTTTACCTCTTCAATTTGCATTTTTAGATACATGGGATGATGATAAATTGAGAGCAACTGCTCGTTGGCTCTGTCAAGACTACTACAAAGAAATGTCATTTAGCGATAATCCAGATATAAAATATTATACTATTGCAAATAGTACGGTAGATTTAGTACATAATTCTTTGAAACAAGGTTATTTGAATATTAATTTTAGAAATATTGATAATTATAAATACTCTTCAACATTTCTTTCTCCAATCTATGACTTCTCAGTAAATAATTTAACTACTGTAATTCAATTTATAAATAATGGAGATGTTGATTGTAAACCAATGCTATCGCTTCAAAAGGTAGGAAATGGTAATATAGCAATAATTAACTTATCTGATGGGGGCAAAGAATTTGGTATAAAAAATCTTTTAAATGATGAAGATTTATATATTGATAATGAAAATGAAGAAATTGTTACATCAATTCCAAATACGTATCGTTACGATAATCAAACAGGTGAATTCCTCAATATGGTCAGAGGGGTCAATAATCTTCGGATTTTTGGGGAGTGTAAATTACAATTTCGATATCAATTTAAGAATTTATAAATAATACAAACAATAATAAAAAATAAATTAAAATTCCATATAGGAAGGTGAAAATAAAATATGTTTTTAGATATTGACTTGTCACTTGCTACACAAAAGCCAAAATTATCTCTCCATAAACCCAATAAAGTTCAAATAGCAAATCTTCCAGAAGCATATTATCCTAATTTAGAAATTAATATATCTGATTTAGATACACTCTCATTTTCATTACCTTATCAAATTACTAAAAATCATAATTCAATTAGAAATCCTCATATATCACAACTGCACAATCGCTTTTTAATTAAATTAATTTTAGGAGATTACATTCAATGGTTTATAATTACTAGTCCAATTCCTACTTCAGATGATGATTCTGATTTTCTTGAAGTAAATTGTGTTTCGTTAGAAAATGAATTGAATAATAAACGAGTTCGTAATTTTACTTGGAATGCTGTTAAATTATCAGAATTAATGAATGGGTTTTCAAGAGATACAACTATTAACAATGTAACTACCACGAATACTGTAGATGGATTACTTAAAGGAACTTTGTGGACTCTGGGTAATGTACCTGCTTCTATTGAAACTATATATAGGTCTTTCGAAGGGATTACTAGTACAAAATTAGATTTTATAAGAAAAAATATATGTGATAAATATAAATTGATTGCTAAATTTGATACTGTAAACAGAGTAATTAATTTCTATGAAACTGAAGCATTTGGAGAAAATGATGGGTTAAAAATAACAGATAAAAATTATCTTCGTACAATCACACAAACTGAAGATGATGAAGATTTTTGCACAAGATTAAATGTTTATGGAAAAGATTCATTATCAATTCAGAAAATAAATCCGATAAATAAACCCTTCATCGAAGATTATAGTTATTTTCTTTACCCATTTATTAGAGACGATGCAAGAAATGTTATAGTTTCTTCTAATTGGATGTCTGACGAATTATGTCATGCTATTTTAGATTATAAAGACGCTTTATCTCAAAATGCAATAGGTCATACTCAATTATTAGAACAATTATCTGTATTGCAAATAGAGTTAACAGCCCTAGAAAACGAAATGAAATTATTAACAGATGCAATGGCGATTATTGACGGTAATATTGAAACTGCTCAAAATAATGGACAAAGCACAACAACTTTAGTTGCTGAAAAAGAAATATTACAAGCATCAATTGATGGGCCTAATGGATTACAATCTGAAATAGATGCTAAACAATTAGAAATTACAGGTATAAACGAACAAATAACTACCATGCAAACAGAACTTTCTGAAACTAATCATTTTTCTCCAGAATTACTAATTGAAAAAATTCCATTTGAAATTGAAAAAGAGTGGACTGATGAAACTTATACATTAGACACTGATCTTTATTTTGCTGCCCTTGATGAGATTAATGACAGAAAAATACCACAAACATTTATTGAGATAAGCATTGTTAATTTTCTTGAGGTTATTTCTGAACAGCGTAATCATAAAAAAATAGTAGTAGGCAATAAAGTTGCAATAGTACAAGAACAACTAGGTATTAATGCAATAGCCACTATAACTAAAGCAAGTTTTGATTTTGAAAATGCTGAAATAAAGTTAACTATTTCTGATGTAAAAAAAAGTAAATCTGCTAGAGATAAAATTGCAGATTTTCTTTATAGAACAGATTCATTTGCCGAGGTTATTGATATTAATCAAACAAGATGGAATGAATCATTGGTTAACGCCACTGAATACGTAGACCAACAAATACAAGAGATGAGTGGTACATTATTAAATCTAAATATTGATATTAATAGATTTGCTGCGGATGGATATATAACAAAAAATGAAGCAAATTCATTAAAACTTACTTTAGAACAAGCAATTGCAGAATCAGAAAATATATTAAATATTGCAGGAACTCTTGAGATTATAACTGAAGCAAATGATTATAATAATGCCTTACGAGGAACTATTGTAAGTTGTGGTTTTGATGGGTTAGAAACTGAACTTAGAAGCAAATGGATTGATCAACCAATTGAAGATTACCCCATTGTTGTTCTCGATGCAGAAAGAGTTATTATTACTGATTTATTTAAAAATGTTGAAGATACAAAATCAATTCTAATAAATAAAATTAGTTCTGTTCGTCAAACTGATGCAATAAACTATATCAAGTCTGAAGTGACAGAATTAGATACTGTATTAAGAGAATTTCAAACGGCAATTAATGGTTACATTGATAATACAAAAATAGAACAATCTGAATCAATAGTATTAGATGAAATACGGACTAGGGTTCAAACAGAATCTAATGATGTAACTGGTCTTGTGACAAATTTAAGACCATTAATCATTGGAGCCGACTTATCAAAATTAAATACAGTAGAAGATGATTATACAGATGCTTTGGATTCTGCATTTAATTCTGTAAATGATTGGATTGGTAAAACTACATATCCAATTCTAATTTCGGTTAGCAAAGGTAAAAGTGTAAAAGATAAATTAAAGAAAGTTGAATCTACTAAAACAATATTAAATGCTACAATTATTAAAATTAGAGAAGATAATCAACTTACTGCTATCGATGAACAAATATTTGAAGCAAACGTTGCTATAGTAGCCATGCAATCAGATATTAAAGTATTTGCAGAAAATTATGAGATTGATTATAACGAAGCAGTTGCGCTACGTATCGCGTTTGATAAAATTATAGCAGAAAGTATTGATGTAAAAAATATTGCAAATTCTTTAGCAATTTCTACTGATATAATAAATAATTATGAAAATTCTTTAACAGGGACAGTATTATCTTGTGGAATTGATGGATTAGAAGTAGAATTAAACAAATGGTCTCCGATTCCTTTAATAGAAGCTAATTATATTCCTCCTAAAAGAATAACATCGCCAGAAAGAAAAGCATTCCTTGCAAAATTTAATTTAGTTTTAAGCACAAAATTGTTATTGACTAATGCTATTTCATTAAAATCTCCTGAATATTCAGTTGATGGAGAAATGTATATTAAAGGTACTGGAGCAAATAGAGTCGCTAATAGTGATAGAATATTAAAAATAAATAAGAAGATTATTAGTGATAGTAGTACACAGGAACCAGGTTTAATGTTAACTGTAATTAGTAGAGAAGATTTGTCAGTAATTTTTACACAAATATATGAAACATATAGTTCTGACGATAATAGAAATGCATTAGCCACAAAATTAAATGAATTATGTGACAATGTTACTGGTTTATTTGGAGATAAAGTAATTGTTGCACTATCTTCTCATACTTCAATTGGATGGAATCAGACTTTATTAGATGCAATGATTAGATGTGGAGGAACAGGTACAGATACAGGAAATGGTAAATTTCCATTTGCTTTTATTGGTATTCCTGGATTATTTAAAGGATCTGGATTAGAGGTATTTTCAGACGCTGGAACTAAATCTCCTTTTGCAGAAATATCTACAAAAATAATAGATGGCATACCACAAGGAATTGCAATTGGCACTACTGTAATTTCAGCACAAGCAACATTAGCAGTTAAAACAGCAGAATCAGGTAAAATTACAGCAATGGTTGATATTAATAAAATTGCTGAAAATGATACAGTTACAAAAGATGAAAAAAAGACTGTTAAAAGATATTATGATGCAATTGTAAATGAAAAATTGTTAGTTGAAACACAAGCAAATTATTACACAAATCCTAATCATGATCCTGTTTATCAAGAAGTAATCGATACATTGGCAAGTTATGAAATTGCTTATAATAATTTCATTTCATATGTTTCACCTATATTAACGTATATGAATGATTCTTATATAATCGATATTATTAATTTTATTGGTAATTTTACATCTTATTATGATGCAAAAATTAATTTGCTTAAAGCTATAAAGAAAGTTGCTATGGATTATATTGGAGATGCAACAGTAGGTTTAGCTGAATCATTAATTAATTTAGCATTAGAAATCAATGATGCTTTTAGTGATAGTAAGATAGATATAAAAGAAGCAGGAAAACTTGATATTGATTTAAGATCAGTAATAGCAGAATCAGAACCATTAATTGCACTTGCTGATGAATTAGGATTAATTGAACCTGGCCCAAATGAGAGAACGATTTATAAAACAGCATTAGATACTTTGTCAGCATTACTTAATACTTGGATTGGTAAAGATAGTACGTTTTACCCCTGTGATATAACTGCAACAGAAAAAGAAAATGTTCAATTATATTTTGAAAATGTTCAATCTTCAAAATCAACACTAATTAATAAATTATCTAAATTGCAAATAAGTAATTCAAATATGTCAATTGCAACCACTTTAAAGCTGTTTGCAGACACATTATATAGTGCAGACACTACTAATTTCTCAAGTCAAACAGATATAGATGGTCAAAAAATTGATTGTTATTTTTATAATTATTCTCCAACATTGTTAAATGCCCCTTATACTTCATGGACAACAAGCACAATTAGAAATTATCATTTAGGCGATATTGTTTATAACACATCTTCTGGAGAAGCATATAGATTTACATATTCTTCATCTGCTTATTCTTGGGTTAAAACAATTGATGCAACTGTAATCAATGTATTATATGATGCCTCAAAATCATTAGGATCGTTAGATTCTAGAAGAAGAATATTTATTGGAACTCCGCAACCTCCTTATAATATTGAAGATTTATGGAGACAAAGTAATGGAGATTTGAAAATTTGCACAGTTGAAAGATTGACAGAAAGTTATGTTTCCACTGATTGGATTTCTTCGACAGAATACACAAACGATATTGCAATAAATATAGCAAAAACAATAGCAAATAAAGCATCTGTTGACGCAGTATTGGCACTTGAAGACTTAGCAGATATTGCCGATGATAATAAAATAAAAAAGAATGAAAAAATCAGAACATTGAAACCAATATGGGATTCAATAGTAGCAGAATATCCAAATTATCATGGTCAAGCAGAAGTATATACGTCTTCGGAAATGGTAACTGCTGATTTATGGTATAGTCAGATGTATGATGCATTAGATGAACATCTCAATGTTTTTATTGGCGCTTCTCCTAATACAACTCCTATTTTGGGTTATTCTGGTGAAGGTTTAGTTAAAGATTCTATAATTGCAAGAGATTATTTCAATACAAAGTTTAATGATTATTATCAAGCAAGAAATGATTTACAATTATTAATTACGAATTCAGGTAAGACATATGTTGGAAATACTTTAAATGATTTTAAAGTTGCTGTAGTAGATCCTCTTCAATCTCAAATTGATGGGAAGATTGAAGTTTATTTTTCAGGATACCATCCATATTCAACAAATTCTCCTGCAAATAAATGGAATAATAATAAAATAAGAAACGCTCATTTAGGTGATTTATTTTATACTACCAATAATACAGTTCCTCCTACTAATACTGGATTGGCTTATGAATATACTTTTGTTGAGCCTTCAACTTACTATTGGAAACAAATCTATGATACTGATACGATAGATGCTTTATTTACTGCTTCTATAGCATCAGACACATCGGATGGAATTAGAAGAGTATTTACGATGATTCCACCTTCAACACCAACACCTCCTTATGGTATAGGGGATATGTGGAGCCAAGGTGTTGCTGGTGATTTAATGGCTTGTGTAATAAAGAAATCTGATGGAGCATCATATTCTTCTGCCGATTGGATTAAAAGTTCGAAATATACGGACGACACAGTTGCTAATATAGCGTATGCAGAAATTGTTGATGTTTCAAGAGACACAATATTTTCACCACAAGAAAAGAAAGTAATAAAGCCAATGTTGGATACTATTATTGGAGAAAAAGTTAGTTTGGATTCTCAAGCAGATTTATATTCTATAAGTCGCACAAGTTATGATAATTATCATACTATATTAAATAATTATCTTAATGTTACAGTAATATCACCAAATTCAACACCTCTAATGGCTAATTTGACTACAAAATCAACTATAGTAAGTGTAGATTTTAAAGCAAATTTTAAAAATTATTATGATGCAAAAACTGCATTATTAAATAGTGTGACATCTGCTCAAAATACAAATACAAATAATGCTCAATCTACGGCTAATACAGCAATTACAAATGCTGCTACTGCTAATAGTTTGCTAACAAGTATGGCAGATGATAATAAAATTACTCCTACAGAGAAAAAGGCATTATTAAAAGAATGGAATATTATTAGTGGAGAATATGCACCGATTTATAGTCAAGGGACAAATTATTATATGTATGCAGAAAGAGATGCTTATGGTATTGCTCGCACGAATCTGTATAATTATCTCTATGTTATTTCTCCTGCTCCATTAGCTACAGCAAATTTAAATGTTATAACTACTGTTGATGGCCCAACGTTTAGAGGTAAATTTACAGATTATTACAATGCGAAAATTACATTGTTAAATAAAATAGCTGCCAAAATATCTGTTTCAGAGATATTTATACCATTATATTATCCTGACCATAAATCCTATGTTGGAAATGCAATAAATACTTCTTATTCTCTTGTTGCTATGGGATCTTCTATTATGACCTTGGAAACTAGTAAAACTATTGCAAATTTACTTTACACAATCCCTAGTACATATCCAACGGGAACAAAATTTGCTTTAGATGCTACCGTAAGTTGCTCTAGCAGTAATTCAGGAACAGTACAATTATTTGACTATGATACTTTGTATGCGCCTTATGGGACATCCTATATGTATTTTAATGTCTCAGGTACAGACCCAATAAAAATGCGTACATCTTCACAAGTATTGCTACCAGGAACTAAATTAGCAATAGGTATGATTTCTTCGTCTAGCAATTATTCAATTAAACTATACAGAGCTGATTTAATAGTAATTCCTCCCACATAAAAGAAAGGAGATAGTAATGTTTTTATTTTATAATAACAATGGTAAGATTAGGGGAGCTTGTGGAGCAGGTTCCCCTAATGATGAATTGACGTATATTCCAGAAGGGACTACTTCGTTATATTGTGATGATAATGAGTATCCAGATATAGGAAATAATTTATC
>Ga0209000_1000480_pt1 | contig 38223 bp, 38 predicted proteins | sample RifGroD2_FD_183998 | JGI IMG/M metagenome (GOLD analysis project Ga0209000, IMG submission 183998) | Groundwater microbial communities from Rifle, Colorado, USA - Groundwater D2 (SPAdes) (version 2) | ecosystem: Environmental > Aquatic > Deep subsurface > Groundwater | place: Rifle, Colorado... | reverse complement strand
AAAAATAAAATAACTTATCAGATTACGGATAACAAAAAAATAGCCAATATATTAATTATTTGGGATTGGAAAAAAGAAAACACTTATTTATTCAATAAAACAATGGGATTTTGTAAATCTCAAATCCATACAGAAAATAAATCACTTAAAAAATCTACTATTAAAGTATATTTAAACCCTGATGAATTGTTCGAAAAATCTAAAAAACTTTATATAACAATGTTGCATGAATTCGGTCATTCATTAGGTTTATTTAATCACAGCTCAAATCCTGAAGATATTATGTATTATTCTAATAACAAGATAAAACCTTTGTCTAAACGAGATAAAAATTCCATTAAATGGCTTTATAAATTTCCATGCGGAATTAAGATTAAAGATATTTTTTTAAAATATGAAAAACCTGAAACATATAATATAGATACTTTAATCTGTGAATTAGAAAACAATATTGATGAAAATTGTTTTTCTTTAATTTAAACATCTTTTTCAAATGCTTAGTAGGTTAAAAAACATCAGGCTAAAAAGAATAACCTGATGTTTTTTATAGATAAATTAAAATTATGAGCAGCAGTTGCCTGAACAGCAGCAACCAAGCCCGAGTGCTTTCTTGGCTTCTTCCATATTAACTTCGATACGTCCGTCAACCGCAACGCCTTCCGCTGTTTTGTCGGAAATTTTCAGAGGGTTGATGTCGAGTTCTTTAATGAAGCTAAAATCTGTTACAAGTTGAGAAAGTCTTAAAAGAGTTTCTTCTATCTGGTCAATATTAGCAGAACCTTCTCCTCTTGCGCCTTTTAAAATTTTATAAGCTTTTACTGACTGAACCATTTCTTTTACGTCAATATCAGTAAGAGGATTTACTCTAAAAGCAACGTCTTTAAGGGTTTCTACAAAGATACCGCCTAGTCCGAACATCATCAAGTGTCCGTATTGTGGGTCTGTTGCAACACCGCAAACCATTTCTCGGTTGCCTTTGACCATTTCCTGAATAATTACGCCGTCAAGGTCTTGCGCAATATTTCTTGCTTCGAGCCTTTGGATAAGCGCATCATATTCTTCTCTAAGGTTTTCTTCGCTTGTAATTCCAACAATTACACCACCAACTTCTGTTTTGTGAGAAATTTTTGTTGATGTAATTTTCATTACAACAGGATAACCTATTTTATTTGCTTCGTTAGCTGCTTCATTAACGTTTGAAGCAAAAGCATATTTACATGTTCTAATACCATAAGCATCAAGAACATCTATTGACTCTAAAGTCGTAAGCTGCCCTCTGCCTTCTTTAAGCGCAGAAGCAATAATATCTTTTGCTTTATTTTTATTTACACTGAAGTTAGGTGTTTTTCCTTCTTGTCTTTCCATCCACACGCGCTGTTGATAAAGCTTAGCAATAGAATTTGCAGCTGATTCAGGATATTGATAGAAAGGAATATTTGTTTTGATTTTGCTGAGCTCATTGAAGAAATTGCTTGGCGTCATCATAACGCAAAGAATAGGTTTCTCCGGATGCTTAGCTTTAACGTCCATAACGGTTTTAGCAATTTCCATAGGGTCCACGTTAGCAAATGGAACGGAAATCATCATAATCGCATCAACATTTTCATCAGCTATAACAGCTTCAAGAGTTTTTGGATAATGCTCAAGAGGAGCTGTAGCAATCATATCAATAGGATTTTTTACGCTTGCCGCTGCCGGGAGGAAGCTTCTTAAATATTCTTTTGTTTTGTCGGAGATAGTTGCCATTTCTAAGCCTAGCTCACAAATTGCGTCAGTTGCCATAATTCCCGGTCCACCTGAGTTTGTAATTACTGCAACTCTTTTATCTTTCGGAATAGGACAATTTTCAAAAGCCTGAGCTACTTCAAACATTTCAAGAACGGAGTTAGCTCTTATAACGCCGCTTTGTTTCAAAAGAGCGTCTGCTGCAAGGTCTGCACCTGCCAATGATCCGGTGTGTGAAGAAGCTGCTGAAGCTCCTGCTGCTGATCTTCCTGCTTTAATAGCTATTATAGGTTTTTTCTTGGAAACTTCTTTTGAAAGCCTGCTGAATTCAGCAGGATCAGAGATTGTTTCCATATATAATAAAATTTGATCTGTATTTGGTTCGTCTTTCCAGTAATCAAGAAAGGTTTCTGTTGTGCAATCTGCGGCATTTCCGATAGAAACAAACTGGCTTAATCCAACTTTTAAATCTTCCAGAAGATTTAAAATAGCTGCACCTAAAGCTCCTGACTGAGAAATAAAAGCTGTTCTGCCTGCTCTAGGCAACGCCATCGCAAATGAAGCGTCTAATCTAACCTCTGAAGCTGTGTTTATAACGCCAAGACAGTTTGGACCGACTAATCTCATTCCATATTTTTTAACTTGTTCAGCCAATGCCTGTTCGGCTTTTAATCCTTCTGCGCCTGTTTCTTTATAGCCTGCAGAAATAATTACAAGACCTTTAACACCTTTTTGGGCACATTCATCGATTGCAGCAGGAACAAAATCTTTAGGAATGATTATTACTGCCATATCAATACTGCCTGAAATATCAAGAATACTTTTATAGACTTTTAAACCGCATATTTCTTCTGCTTTTGGGTTTACAGGATATAAATCACCTGTAAAACCATATTTTATAAGATTGCTTAAAATTTCGTTGCCGACCGCACCTTCTTTTGTTGAAGCACCAATTATAGCAATTGATTTGGGTTGCATTATCGCATCAAGTTCTTTACTCATTTTCCGTTTCCTCTCTAAAATAATATCGATATTCTTATTAAAATACGCTAAAAAGTTTGTGTAAACCAATAGAATGTTAAATGTTTATAAAGATTTTAACTGTACCCTTGCGGAAGCCATTCGCGAATCCTGAATTTTGCCCCTAATTCCTCCGTTATTTTTTTGCATTTTTCGACGTCTATTTTATAATCACCATAACCTGTAACTATTGTTGCGGTTGTATCAATGCCATTTTTAACACACTCAGAAATAAAATCCTTAACTGCCTGATACACTGTTTCTGCATCATAACTTGATTTTGAAAGCTCCTGATAAAGCTTTGAATTCTCTGCGTTCAGGCTTATCGAAATTTTATCTATAAGCCCAATTAATTCAGGAACTATATTTCTTTTATGGATTAAATTTCCGTGCCCATTTGAATTTACCCTGACTTGAACATCAGGATAATTTTGTTTTATGAATTTTGCGACGTTTTTAACTATATCAAGCTTGATTAAAGGCTCTCCATACCCACAAAAAACAATTTCCTTTGTATTATCAATAAAAGTTTCTTTTATTTCCCTGATTATGTCCTTGTGGGAAAAATCTTCCTCTTTCAGAACTAAATTTACTCCGCCGACGCTGTCAGTTGCACTTTTTATACAGAACACGCATTCGTTTGTGCATAAGTTGGTTACGTTTATGTACATTGAGTTTCCGAGGTAATAGGCAAATTTATTTTGTGTTTTGTTGGTCATCTTTTATCATTCCTCAGCAAAATTATAGACCTATCAAAACACTATTTCAATAAATTTAAAATAAAACTCTAACGCTTCCCTAAAAGCCAGAGCAGTTTTTCAACATAAGCAACTGTATTAGGAAACACTTTATCAATAAGCTTATCCATTCCTTTAGAAAGTTTTTCTTGATCGCTTCCTCCATTTAATTTTGCACCAATAACAGCAAAAGCTTCTCTTTTCCCTTGCGTATTAGCCTTTTGCGGATTACTGCCCTGAATTAAATAGTTAATATAAGTATCTGCATCTTTAACTTTCTTACCATATTTTTTCATATTTTCAGGTAAATTTTTTATATCTTTTAAATATGCTTTTGTAAAACCTTTTGTATCTGTAAAAAATTCATTTCCTTTAAAAATTTTTCCAAATAAACTATCTAATCCATGTAAGGTCTCATGTCTTACCAAAGTAATATTTGGTTTTGGTTGATCAATTGGTTTTTCAAATAAAGCTATAAATCCAACAGCAGAAAAACCCGGAGCATTATCTACTGTTGTCCCTTCAGGCCATCCTTCAGGATGATGTCCTTTTAGCTCAGGGAAAATATCTGATGTTTTTTGTGCAATCTTATATCTTAAATTTTGACCTTTTATTGTCTTTTGTCCAACTATTCCCATAGATTCAATGCCTTGAGCCATTTCTTTTACAAAAGCATCAGAAACAGGAGAATTGGAGAATAAATCTATATATTTTCGTGCATTTATTCCTTCAAAAGAAATTTTTCTTTCATTTCTTTGAAAAATTGCATTATTATTTGAAATTTCAACAGACATAATTGTACCTATTTAATATAAGTTTTAAACGTCTGTGAAATTTCAAAATTGTTAAAAAACCTGAGTTCTAAATAGAATTGCAACACTTTGTTACAATAAAAAATGAAAGGATGATAATTTTAAATTTTTTCTGTCCGATTTCTACGGCATATTATAGTATTATAAATATTTTCCACTCCGTCTGTTTTTATTGTTTTAAGCCCAATTTTGCTTAATTTTTCTATATCATAATTCTGATTAAACAATTTTATATCAATATTTTCATGATATCTGGCAAAAACTGACGACCCTAATTTTTCAAGATATTGTGCAGTCTGGATTTCATGAATTTCACTTGCTATTATTATACAGGGGAGACCTGTTGCATTTGCTTCAAAAGGCGTAATACCACCTCCCGTAACAGCTATATCATAATTATAAAACTCTTCAATAAGTGAAGTAACTGTCTTTTTTATAATAAACCGGTCATCTATAATATTTTCAAGCTCTTTTTTATGCTGGAAAGATGGACCTGTAATAATAGTTGCGGATTTATCAAGGTTTTTTAGAATTTCAACAACCTTAAGCGTTACCCCGTAAGTATCGCTGCCTCCTAGTGTTACAAGAATTCTTTCGGTTTTTGTTCTTATTCTTTTATATTTTTCAATTTCTTTATTAAGAATTAAATATTTTATTCCCGTTAATATTTTTTTGCCTTTTAATTCTTCCGAATTATTAAATGAAAGTGCGGCAATATTTATGTCGGCAAGTTTTGCGCCCGTTCCCCTATCATCAAAAGTTACTAATTTTATGTTATTTTTAACAACATTTTGAGAATGCTTTATGTCAGTATCAAGTCTGTCATTTATCCATAAATCAATATTGTATTTATTAATTAATACAGACTCCCAGTCAGACTGAAAATCTGATAAATTAACAATTTCATGCGGTATATTTTTTTCTTTAATAATAAAAACAGCGTTTTTATCGTTATTAATGAATATTACATAATTTTGTTTTTTTTCTTTTAAATATTCAATAAGGTTTAAGACTCTGAAAAGATGTCCCATTCCTCTTTGATGAGAAGATTCAATACATATTCCAAACATATTTTTGATTATTTTTTATTTAATACAAGTAACATTGTATCAGTCATTTTATTTTGAGTTAACTCTTTTTTATATAAATCATTAATTTCTTTTGAGAAAAAGTTAGTATATTGGGAGAAATCGAAAGGTTTTCTGTTTTTTAGCCATGAAAAAGCATTATCAATTCCCCATACTTGATAATAATGGATTTTATTAATTTTATAATCGCTTAAATGCTTTCCTGTATTCATTTTTCTAGTATATCTCATCAATTGAGGTTATCTAGAGCCTAATTAAAATAAAAATTACACTCTTCCTCTTCGGTCATAATTTTATCTAAAAATTGTAAACCGCAACAATTGCACTCTATTAAGTTAGTTTTATCACAATCAAATATACTTTTCATATTGTATTACCAATTGAACAAGTTCTTTTGTATTAATATATTCATTTTCACTATTATCAACTATAAAACAAGCCTTTTTATGGTCTTCTTCATTATCAATAGTAAGTCTTATATCATGTCTGTTTTTTTCTTGTGGAGGTATAAGAATGGTAGACTTAAATATTTGTGGATTTTCAAGCATATATTCGTTTACATGTTCTAGATGATGAGGATCTTTTCCTTCATAATAACTTTTTTCAAGTGACTCAAGTGTAAAAATTTCTGCTCCTATCCCAACAGGAAGATTTTCAAAAGAATTTGAATAATCAGAATTGGTTTTTATATGCAGATCTATTAAATTATCAAGTTCTTCTATATCAACAAACGGATTATCTCCGGTAAGCCTGATAATATTCTTAAATCCATACTTTTTAGCACAAAGATAATACCGCTCAAGCACATTGCTTTCACTTCCTCTAAAGCACTCTATATTATTTTTTTTGCAAAATTCTTGAACCCTGTCATCACCATGCAAATCAGAGGTTGCAATAACATTTAAAACAGAGTGTTTAAGAAATTTCAACCTGTAAAAAATATGTTCTAAAAGGGATTTGTTCCCAATTTTTTTAAAAATCTTTCCCGGTAGACGAGTTGACCCCATTCTTGCCTGAACAATTATTCCGATTTTAGATTCTGTCATTAACTAAAATCACTCCATTGCAGTATTTCATCTGCTTCTATATCTTTATGGGCAATTTTCCCGAGAATCTGCTCATAATATTTGGGTTCAATTCCTGTCCCGGGACGTTTCATATAAATATTGTCAGAAGAGAATAATTCTCCTTTTTTAATATTTTTTATTGCAACAATACTTTTTCTGTTATTAATTCTATTTTGAACTTCCACTCCGTAAGGTATTTTAACTTCTGAACCTTTCATAATTTCAACGGTTCTGATGCTGTCAACAATATATTTCATCTCATCAGGAGTGGCACTGATCATATGATCGGGTCCTTCTGCCTTTTTGTCAAGCGTAAAATGTCTTTCTACCACATTTGCTCCCATTACTGCTGCAGCTATACAGGTTAAAGGTGTTAAAGTGTGGTCAGAAAATCCTATTAATAAATCAGGAAATTCTTTTTTATAGGTATTTATCACGTTTAAATTAACTTGTTCAGGATAAGTAGGGTAGCCGGAGATACAGTGAAGCAGGACTATTTTTTTATTACCTTGCGATAAAATAGTTTCAACTGCTTCTTTAACTTCGTCCAGGGTACACATTCCCGTAGAAAGCACTATAGGTAAACCTGTTTTAGCGCAATATTTTATGAAAGGAATATTAGTTGCATCATCTGCTCCAAGTTTTATTGCTTCCATCCCAAGTTTTACTAACATATCAAGATCTTCAGGATGAGAAGGCGTTGAAAACCAATCAAGATCTTTTGATTTAATATAATTTATTATTTTTTTATGAAGTTCTTCCGATATTTCATATTTCTTAAAATATTCGTATTGACTTATTTTACCTGTGTTTTCCATATCAAAAAATGCAGTTTTGGAACTTATATTTTCTGCTTTGTAAGTTTGGAGTTTAACGCAATCAACACCGGATTCTTTAGCCGCATCTATTAATTTTATTGCTTCTTTATAAGTTATAAAATTGCCGCCTATTTCAGCTATTATATAGATTGAACTTCTCTTTTCCAAAATTATATCCAGTTTCATACTTTCTTTCCTAATTTTCAAAATTTTAATATTGTCCAATTTGCATATCGTTTCTTTTTTAAAATTCCCCGATATGCTATATGTCTTTATATAATCAATTTTTAATTATCATTTGTACATATTACATTATATTTATTCTTTTTCAGAAAATGATATAGTAATAAATGTATTAGATTCATTATTTTCTAACAAAATTATATTATAAGGAGCTAGAAATGGAAATAAAACATGGAAAAAAATTAGATAGCTATAAAATTAAGAAAGATTTGAATAAAATTGATTCGATAGAAAAATCAAAAAAAGCATCCACAAGTATTTTAGCAGGACACGACATTAAAAACTGCCCGATTTGTTTTGAAGAAGATAAAAAATTATTGGGTACAATATACAATTTTACTTATTATGAGTGTTTAAATTGTGGGGTAGCTTATGTGCTTAATCAACCCATCGATACTGAGATAGAAAAAATATATAATTCAGATTTCTATACAGGCATGAATAAAATCCTATTAGCAAATGATAATATTATCGATTTTAGAGTTAAAAACATAGCCGAACCCAAATTTAATTACATTAAAAAAAATATTACAAATGATAAAAACTCTTGGTTGGATATTGGTTGTGGAGTTGGAGAAGTAATATATGTTGCATCAAACAATGGTTTTAAAACTTTTGGTATTGAAACTAATGAAAATGAAAGAGAATATGGTATTAATAAATTCGGATTAAGCATAACTAATGAATACATTAATGAGAAAACTATAGATAAATATCTAAAAAATTATGGAATTATATCGCTTTTTAGTGTTTTAGAACATATAAAAAATCCTCATTCCATAATTAAAAACATATCCAGCATTCAAGAAAAAAATGATAATTTAATAATTGAAGTACCACATTTTCCTTCAATCTCTGCATATAGCCAATTAACTTTCCCGGATCATGTTAACAGAATGATGCATCCTCCGTTACATTTATTCTTGTTTTCTTTAAAAGCAATAGAAATGTTGTTGAAAAGCTATTCTTATGAAATTTCAAATGTATGGTTTTTTGGTCAAGATTTTTATGAATTCTTTAGCACTGTTTCAATTTTTGCAAATATGAATGAATCAATATTATATGAAAAATTACATCCATTATTTGATGATTTTCAAGAAGTTATTGATAAAAAGGAACTTAGTGATGAAATGCTCATCATAGCAAGAAAAATTAAGTAATTTAAATGATTTCATTCTTTAATATATTTTTAAGACCTTCTTTAAATGAAATTTCAGGATTCCAACCCAGTTCATTTTTTATTAAAGTACAATCTGCAACCGTGTCCGGAATTTCATTTTGTCTTTTTTCATTCCGGCATAAATACTCAATATTACCTGAATAAACCGAAGTAATCATATTGATTACTTCCAATACAGAATATGATCCGCCACTGCCTAAATTAAAAGTAATATTATATTTATCATAATTTAAACAAGAAACACAGCCTTTTATAAAATCCTTTATATGAAGATAATCACGCTTGGGGCTGTCATCTTTAACTATTATCTTCCCTGTTTTTAGCTGTTCCAGAAGAAAAGGGATAAGAAAATTATTGTTTTGTCCTTCACCGTAAAGATTAAATGGTCTTAAAATAATCGATTTTATACCATAGTTTTGGGAATAAAATCGGCATATTTCTTCTCCCATCCACTTTGAGTGTGCATAAGGGTTATTCGGCCGCACCGGATGTTTTTCATTAATTGGTAAATATTTTGGAACCCCGTAAATATATGCACTAATATATATAATTTTTGCAGATATTTTTCGGCAAAATTCAAGCACATTTTGTGTTCCAAGTGTATTTGTCCTGTAAAACTCTGACGGATTAACCCAACTATCAGGAATATAAGTACTTCCTGCCAAATGATAAACTGTATCTATATCTTTATCAACAAAGGAGTTAAAAGCCAAAGGATCACAAATGTTATATCCTCCTGATCTTGAAAAAGAGAAAATATTATGCCCCAGCGACATCAACTCTGAAACGAGATATTTACCTATAAACCCTGAAGCTCCAGTTACTAATATATTTTTAGACATTATTGTCCTATTTCTTGTTTCCTGTTTACATAGTTTTTTATTATAAATTTTCTGCCGTTTACTTCTGCTGTTTCGCTGTCTTCTGTAAGTCTTGGAAGATAGCAATTTTTACATACTGGAATTTCTTTAAAACCGCATTGCTTTTTATGAATATTCCTCATTCTTTTTAATTTTTCGCCGTGCCATATTTCATAAATTGTTTGATTGTTTGCATCTCCAACTATTTCAAGCCCCTTTTGATCATTGGAACACATCATTGCATAACCATCAACAGCAATAATTATTCTTTGATAATGTTGAGGACAAGAGAAATCTTCGTCATAAATTATATCTTCGTCTTTATCTAGATAATCAATAAGCGGATTGAATGCTATACCATCAACATAAGGTTCAAAAGTATTATAGTAAGCTTCCGGATTTTCTTTTATTGCCGGCCATATACCCTGTACTTTTATAACCGGCTTATTAGAATTGTTTTTTTCTTTAATTGCTTTTATATTCTTAATTTTTTGAAGGGTATCCAAAAATTTTAAAGGCTTGCGGACGTTTTCATAATTTTCATTTAGTCCGTCAATAGAAATAGTAATCCAATCAACTCCTGCAAGCATGATTTTTTCAAAGTATTCATCCGTTAATTTACTTGCATTTGTTAAAGTTGATATTTCATTAATACCTTTTTCTTTTGCATATTTTGCACATTCTGCAAATTCAGGGTGAAGTGTAGGCTCGCCTCTTAAGCTAAGTCTAATTGCTGGAACCTTTCCTGCAATTTCATCAATTATTTTTTTAAAAAGTTCAAAATCAATAAATTCTGCGTTAATTTTTTTCTTATATTCATCAGTTATCGTATAGCACATCGGGCATTTTAAATTGCAAACAGTTGATAACTCAATATCTACAAGCAACGGATATTCTGAAACAATTTTTTCTTTTGCGTATTTTATCCAATTAGCCCTATATTCTTTATATTTGTCTTCCCACCCTTCACTCAAATGCTTTTGAAATAATATTTGCCGTTCAGGTGATTCCATATTGTAATTACCTTTATTTATAGGGATATTTAATTTTTTCATAATATTTTATCCTTTTTCCGATGATTTTAAAAACTTATTTTTTAGTAAAGAAAATTCTTCTATTGCTTTTTCATAATCATCAGGTCTTCCTATATCCAGCCAATAACCCGAAAATCTCTCAATTTTCACTTCTTTGCTATCTTTTAACAATTCCAACATTAAGTTGTCAAATCCGTATAATTTGTTCTCAGGAATGTAATCAAGAACCTTTTTGTTAAGCATATAAATGCCCATACTTACATCATAGTTTAAAACAGGTTTTTCTTTAAACCCGGTTAATAAATTTTCGCAACTAACTTCTAAAACACCGTACTCTGTAATTTCTTCTCTATTCGTTGAAGATATTGTAAAAATACTATTATTATTGACATGGGCACTATAAAATCCGCTATAATTAATATCAGATAATACATCCCCGTTCATCACAAGAAAATTTTCCGGTAAATTAGGAATAAGTTTTAAAGGTCCCATTGTTCCAAGTGGTTTATTTTCAAGTGAATAATCTATTTTAATGTTCCACTTGCTGCCATCGCCAAAGAATGCTTTTATTAAATCAGCCTGATGATTTACAGCCATAGTTATATGATTAAAATCGTGTTCAATAAGCTGTCTAATTATTATTTCCACAATTGGATATTCTCCAACAGGCATAAGCGGTTTTGGCAAAACAACTGTATAAGGTCTTAATCGGGTTCCAAGCCCTCCGCAGAGTATAATAGCCCTTTTAGACATTATAAATATTCTCCTTATATTTTTTAAGATTTTCAGGAATTATAAACCATTCTATTGTTTCTTTTAGACCGTCTTTTAAGGAATATTCCGGCTTGAAACCTGTAAGTGTATTGATTTTTGTATTATCGCACCAAAGTCTGTTGACTTCCGATTTTTCAGGACGAAGTCTTTGTTTGTCTGTTATAAATTCAATATCGCTATTCATAAGCTCTTTTATAATGTTTAATGTATCACCCACAGATATTTCATAATTAGAACCAATATTAACTATTTCACCTATTGCCTTGTTACACTCTGCAAGTTCTATAAACCCATTGCAGGTATCTTTAACATAATTAAAATCTCTAGTGGGTCTAGTATCACCTAACATAATCTGTTTTTTGCCGCTGGCTATCTGCGTAATTATTGTTGGAATAACCGCTCTTGCTGACTGTCTCGGTCCATATGTATTGAAAGACCTTACTATTGTTAGAGGCAAGTTAAATGATCTGTAAAAACTTTCTGCCAGCGCATCAGCTCCTATTTTTGTTGCTGAATAAGGAGATTGGGGTTGTAAAGGATGTTTTTCGTCAATTGGAACATATTGAGCTGTACCATATACTTCACTTGTTGAAGTATGTATTACTTTAGAAACTTGATTTTGCAGAGCAGACTGGCAAATATTTAATGTTCCATTAATATTTGTATCTATATAAGAATCAGGAGCTATATATGAATAAGGAATAGCAATTAATGCAGCTAAATGAAATATAACATCAATATCTTTAGTAATTTTATTTATAAAGTTAGTATCTCTAATATCTCCGCATATTACTTCAATTTCATCAATACAATCGATATTTTCCAACCATCCCCAATTATTAAAAGAATTGTACAAAGAAAGTGCTTTGATTTTAGCATCTTTTTTAACCAGCATTTCTGTCAGATGAGAACCGATAAAACCATCTGCTCCGGTAATTAAGATGTTTTTTCCGTTTAACTCCATTTTAACCCTTTCTAAAAACAATATATATTTATATATTTACATACTTTTATCCCATTTAACCTCTATTATACGTACTAATTTCAATATTTTTTCAAGAAATCATTTAATGCCCTAAATTCCTTTTAGAAGCGGTTTGTTTGAAAAGTTGCAAAAACAAAAATAATAAATTACCATATAAACAGTTAATATTTAATTAAATAGCTTAAAAAATGCAAAATAATTATCTTCAAACAAATTTAAATAGAAATTGGTATAAAAAATGATTGAATATGTAAAAAATAAAGACAAACTATTGTCAATAATAATCAGAAATAGTTATAACAAAGAAGGAATAAGTTTTTTTACGCCAGATGATTTTTCTCAACAACTTGCGTATATGTCACATAAAGCAGGTAAAATTATTCAGCCCCATGTTCATAATCCGGTAAAAAGAGAAGTTTTTTTTACTAATGAAGTTTTGGCTATAAAAAAAGGCAAGCTTAGAGTAGATTTTTATGATGATAATCAAACTTATATCAAAAGTCATATTTTAGAAAGTGGGGATGTTATTCTTTTAGCAACAGGCGGACATGGATTTGAAGTTCTGGAAGAAGTTGAAATGATTGAAGTAAAACAAGGTCCTTATGCTGGAGAACTAGATAAAACACGTTTTGAAGGAATAGATTCTGACAAAGTTTTAATAAAGGATTAATATATGGACTTTATTCCGGTAAATGAACCGCTTTTAGACGGAAATGAAAAAAAATATTTGAATGAATGTATAGATACCGGGTGGATATCATCAGAAGGATCTTTTGTTAAACAGTTGGAAACTGGCATGGCTTCTTATTGCGGAAGAAAATTCGGCATAGCTGTTTGTAATGGATCACTCGCAATTGATGCGGCTATAGCAGCTCTTGGAATTAAAGAAAACGATGAAGTAATAATGCCGACTTTTACAATCATTTCATGCGCCAATGCAATAATTAGAGCCGGTGCAAAACCAGTATTAGTTGATTCTGACCCTTTAACATGGTGCATGGACGTTAATCAGATTGAAGATAAGATAACTGACAGAACAAAAGCTATTATGGTAGTGCATATTTATGGTCTTCCTGTGGACATGGATTCTGTTATTAAAATTGCTAATAAATACGGCTTGAAAATAATTGAAGATGCGGCAGAAGCTCATGGTCTTGAATACAAAGGCAAAAAATGCGGTAGTTTTGGAGATATTTCAACATTCAGTTTCTATCCAAACAAACATGTCACAACGGGTGAAGGAGGAATGATTCTGACAGATGACGAAAATTTTGCTGACAAATGTGCATCTCTCAGAAATTTGTGCTTTTTGACACAAAAAAGATTTGTCCATGAAGAAATGGGCTGGAATTTAAGAATGTCCAACTTGCAGGCGGCAGTGGGCGTTGCGCAATTGGAAAGACTTGACGAGTTTGTTTCAAAGAAAAAAATAATGGGTAAGCAATATACGGAATTGCTTCATAATATCAAAGAAATACAGCTTCCTGTTGCTAAAACAGATTATGCAGAAAATATTTACTGGGTTTACGGACTAATTCTAAATAAAGAAGCTCCTTTTGATGCAGCTGAAGTTGCAAAAAGACTCAGCGCTAAGGGGATTGGGACAAGACCGTTTTTTTATCCAATGCATAAACAGCCTGTTTTTAATAAAATGGGGCTATTTAAAGATGAACATTATCCTGTAGCTGAAAACCTTGCAGAGCGAGGATTTTATATTCCAAGCGGGCTTGCTTTAAATAATGAACAAATTGAAAATGTTGCAAAAGCTGTAAGGAGCCTTTTCCAATGAGAGTGTTCGGCAATTATTCAAAATATTATGACCTTCTTTATAAAGACAAAGATTATGAAGGTGAAGCCGAATATATTTCCAAACTTATAAAGAAATATAATCCTGTTAATGAATCGATTTTAGAACTTGGATGCGGTACGGGTAAACACGCTAAAATTCTTGCTGAAAAAGGATATAAAATACATGGAATAGATTCAAGCCAAACTATGCTTCAGGAAGCTTTAAGTATAGAAAATAAAAACCTGTTTTTTGAACAGAGTGATGTTAGAACTTTTAGGGTAAATAAAAAATTTAATAGTGTTATATCACTTTTTCATGTTGCAAGCTATCAAAATTCTAATGATGATGTTATAAATTATTTTAAAACTGCCAGAGAACATTTAAATATCGGCGGATTATTTATTTTTGATGTCTGGTTTGCCCCGTGTGTTCTAAATGAAAAACCTGAACGACGAGTTAAAGAACTTGAAAATGAAAAAATAAAAGTTAAAAGAATTGCAGAACCTTTTCACAGGGTTAATGAAAATATTATAGACGTGAATTACAAAATTGAAATTACTGATAAAAAATCAAACCTGCAGGATTTTATACAGGAAAAACATTCTATGAGATATTTTTCATTTCCGGAAATTAGTTTATTTTGCAGTTTAACAGGATTTGAACTTGTAGCTGCAGAAGAATGGCTGACAGGTAATGAGCCTAATGAAAATACTTGGGGTGTTTGTTTTATAGCGAGGTCTTTATGCGAATAGGTGTTATGACCAATGAATTAAATTATTTAGTAGGAGGAGGAGCTTCTTTTGAGGATTCGATCCTGAAAGCACTTGTAAAAACTGAAACCCACCATGAGATTTTTATTTTTTACAAGGGAAATCGGCAATTAGAAAATATTAAAAATATCAATTTTATAAATCTTTTTGAATTATCTGAAAATGAAAAATCTGATTTTCCTCCTCCGTATAATAGTTTAATAAATAAAGCCTGTTTTGAATACAAAATAGATTTAATGTATTTTCCTTCCCCTAATGGTGTTAGATCGGTAAAAGTTCCTTATATTATTACAGTATGGGATTTGCAACATCGACTGCAGCCTTATTTTCCGGAAGTCTGCGTTGATGGGTGGACTTTTGAAGAGAGAGAAATATTTTATCAAAAATACCTTCCAAAAGCTTCTTATATTATAATTGGTAACCAAACTGGAAAAAATCAGGTAATGAATTTTTATAATATTCCTGATTTTAGAATAAAAACAGTTCCTATGACTGTTGATGATAGTTTTTTTGAAACATACACAGATATTGATATTAGACAAAAATTTAACATTAAAAACGATTATATATTTTATCCGGCACAATTTTGGGCGCATAAAAACCATATTCGCCTGTTAAAAGCTTTAAAAATACTTAACTCTAAAGGTAAACATTATTCTCTTGTTTTAACAGGTTCTGATCAGGGAAATTTGGGTTATATAAACAAAAAAATAGCTGAAATGAATTTGCAAAATCAAGTTTATAATCTTGGATTTGTGGAAAAGGAAGACTTGATATCATTATATAAAAATGCTGATTGCCTTGTTTTTCCAAGCTTTTTTGGTCCTGATAATATCCCACCTCTTGAAGCAATGGCTCTTAGATGTCCTGTTATCTCTTCAAACAGTGAAGGAATGCAAGAACAATTAGGAAATTCCGCTTTATTTTTTAATCCTTGTGATGAAAATGAAATTGTTGATTGTGTAGAAAAACTGCAAAATGAAGAAACCCGAACACAACTTATAGAAAATGGTTACAATTTGGCAATTCAGAGAACTTCGTCTATTTATATAACTAAACTTTTTAATATAATAGACGATTTTAAGGCAATAAAAGAATGTTGGGAATAAATATTAATTATACTGGGAAATAAACGTTAAATGAAAATATCTGTGATAACAGTCTGTTATAACGAAGCTGCAACTATAGAAAAAACACTAGAGAGCATTTTTAATCAAACTTATCAAAATATTGAATTCATTGTAATAGATGGCGGTTCAACTGATGGAACGTTAGATATTATTGAAAAGTATAAAGATAAAATAGCTTACTTCGTTTCAGAACCTGATGAAGGAATCTATAATGCAATGAACAAAGGCATAAAAGCCTCATCCGGTGAAGTTTTATACTTCCTGAACGCAAATGATACTTTATATTCTGATGATGTTTTGGAAACCGTTGTGAGTGTTTTTGAAAAAGGAAATTATGATTTTGTCTATGGAAACATAAATCTGCTATATCCTGAAAAAAATAAAATTAAAAAACATAATAAAGATATAAATTATTATACTCTTTTAAGTCTTCAAATTTGTCATCAGGCTATTTTTTACAAAAAATCTTTGTTTGATAGATTTGGGCTTTATGATGAAAATTTTTTCATAGCAGCAGACCATGATTTTAATATGAAAATTTTGACAAATAGAAAAACGAAAAATTTTTATTTAAATACAATTATAGCAAGATTTGATCAGACAGGGATTTCTTCGGATAAAAAATATAAAAAAATCTTAAAAATTGAAAACAGCCTAATTTTTTATAAATATGCTTTTTCAACGCCTCTTTTGAAAATTAATTATTATCTAAAATGTTTTTTTGCAGATCCTTTAATTTTATTCAAACCTCAAAAATTATATCAGCATATTAATAGATTGTATTATTATACTATGCCCCTAAATTAGAACAGAAAAAATCTAATTTATTCGTTTTAGTGACCTTGCCCCGTTTTTTGAAAAAAAGTTGTCTTGACAAAAGGGCACACTATAGCCTCTCTATTTGATTATTTTCTATATTCAAAACATCCAGCCCTTTTATTGCATTTAATCGTTCTTCTTTTCTTAAAAACGTTAATTGCCCTTCTTCGTTTCTACTCTCTCTGAATTTGCTTTCCACATAACCATCTTCAGCGCTTAGAGACTGCAAGTTTTTCATTCTGTTATTTTTTACAAAATAGGCATTATTCCCCGCACTGTTACAGCCAACAAAAGAATAACCTTTTTTAGCTGATAAATTAACTAAAGCCTTTAATGAAGCCCCCCAATACAAATTTGAATAATGAGCTCCTGTTCTATAAAAATCTTCTTTGTATGGAATTGTAATTGCTTTATCAATTCCAAAAACACTGTTATATTCTAAAATAACAATGGTTGGTCGAAGTTTTGAAATATCAATTTCTTCCCAAATCCAATAATCATTTCCATCTATATCAATATGCAACAAGCCAATATCTTCAAAACCTGTTTTATCCATCAATGAATTAATATTTTCTTTAGTTATAAATGTAGGAACAGCTCTTAAATCATGTTTCCAAAAATAGTGCCTCGAATGGATTTTTTTTATAGCTTTTTCAGAACCGTCCATTATAAATCCTGACCAATTATTATTCATTAACAAAAAACGAGTATTGCTTTCAGAGTAATCTTCAACTCCAAATTCAATAAAACTTTTGTTTATTATTTCTGTATTGTTAATTAAAAATTGTATTATCCCATCATCACCAAATTGAGAAAAAACTTTAAATTCATAATCTTGAATATTCGTAGATTTTAGCTGCGATTGTTGCGCTAAAATCCCTTTTACGACAAGAATTTTTGCATTATCATCAAAACCGCCGTTTACTACGTTTACAATAGGCTTTTGTTCAAATGAATTTTCAGACATATTTCCTACTCCTCTTCCCATTATTTTTTATAGCATTAAAACAAATTTTATCCAATTTTGTAAATTTATGTTTATAGCCTGACTTTTCAAAGGTTCAAGAATGATTTAAATATTTTTTAACAAGGAAATGGCTGTTTTTGTATGTAAATTTTTATATAAGTTTTGTATATTATACTTGCAATTTTAGGGGGAGGGTAAGTATAATAAATCTTGTACTCAATGTGTGTATAATAGGTAGTATAGGAGATCGTATTATGGGTAACACAGTTATTCAACTAAGAAATGAAACAGCAGCAACCTGGACATCAAACAATCCAACTCTGGCGCAGGGAGAGATGGGACTTGAAACAGATACAAACCGGATGAAGTTTGGTGATGGTTCAACAGCATGGAATTCTCTTCCTTACGTTGGTGCCGGAGCGTCTTTTAAATATGGCTTATATACATTATCAGCCGACCAAACAAGTAATTTGGCCGCAGGCAACCATGTTGAGTTTAATACTACATCAGGCTCACTCGGCGGTCTTGCTACAGGTTCAGGGCAAGCCAACGGAATAATAACACTTACAGGTGGAAAATCTTATAAAATAATGATGAGTTCTGTGTTTTTATTTTCTAGTAATAGCGGAAGTTATATTGACTTTCAGGTATATGATAGAACAAACAGCATAGCTAAGGGTATTAAATACGAAGTTGCTCCTTTTACATCAAGTTCTTACGCATATTACGGTTCTCCATTATTGGCTATTATTTCCCCTGCTACTAATATTGATATTGATATTAGAATTATAGCCAGTGCTAATCCTTCCAGGATTTATAGCGGCTATCAAACCTACTGTTTAATAGAAGAATACGGCGGTTATTAAATAATAGTTTAATAATGAAGAATGGGAGCGTTTAATTAAACGCTCCCATTCTATTTGGTTCAATTATTTTGTATCTTTTTAAATAAAAATCCTTTGTAATATGAAGGAATATTATTTGCTTTATCAAGTATGTCATCAAAATCATTAACTAATTCATATTTTCCCTCGAACATTTTTAAAAATTCAGGTTCATTTAAAAACCAACATGGGTAACTAAGGTCATAAATTTCTTTTGGAACTTTTTGTATGGTTAATCTGTTTCTTTTTGTATTGTTAAAACAGGTTCTATCAAATAAAATATATTTAACACCTTTATTTATAAATTTTTCCAGCCATTCATAAGGATTTTCAAAATATTGAATAACTCCTGATAAAATCAAAACATTTGCACCGGCAACATCGTCAATTGAATAAGAAAAATTAAGAATAGCATCTTCTAAATGTTCTTTTCCTGTTTTTACAAAATGTTCCTGTTCAACTACTGTCCATTTTTCTATTTTTATCGGGTCTAAAATATTTTTTAATCTAAAATAATGCGACCCTAAATCGCCGCCAAAATCAAGAATATTTAGTTTATTTCCACATTCTATCCCGATTTTGAATAAGCAAATAACCAAATTATAACAATATTTAATTTTATCAAAATCGTATTTATGATCTTTTATTTTGCCATTGTTCTTTTTTAATTGAATTGTTGATGATAATACATTTTTAATAATGTCATCACCCGCATATCCAGCCCCACAATGTTTCATTGCCTCCTGCCAGGTTTTGTAATCGCCAAACATGCCGTATTTACTTTTTTTATTATATTTAAATTTAAACCCTAAAATATTTATTCTCATTTAAATTTCCTTTTCTGCCTGTAATATAAACCATCTGTTACCTTATGTTTTCTTAAAACAGGTTTTGAAAAACATAAATCTTTTGATACATATAATGCACATTCTTTGCACATATCAGGGATATTTTCCAATGAAAACCCCATTCTGAATTCGTTACAAGGCTTATCATTCCAAATTTCATTTATAGTTTGCTTGTTTATATCCCCAATAACATGTCTTGCTTCCCAGTCAATACAACCACAACCAATAACCTGACCGTTAGCATTTATGCTTAAACTTGTAAAAGGAACAACACAATCTTTCTTTTTAGTTATATTATTGAATTTTTGAATTTTAGCACCTTGAGGTAATTCATCTTGATTTATAAGCCCATACCAGGAAAAGAATCTATCTTTTACATCATAAATAGGAAATATAGAGTTAAATTCTTTATATTCTTGAGAATTGATTATTTTAGCAGCCTGATACGTTCTTATCGCAAGTTCAATTTCAATGTTTAAATTGTTTTCATTTATTATACGAGAAAATCTGTAAAGTTGATCTTTCACAACATCAAAAGCATCAACTCCATACATAATTTTATACTCTTCTTTTTCAACGCCGCCTAATGAAATTACCAAATAATCAAATGTTTTTAAAAATTCCTTTATTTCATCATCACTAAATTTCGAGGCAGAAATTATATTTGTTGTGGTATATATGTAAAATTTATCTTTGTATTTATTTAATAATTCAAGTCTTTTAATAAGTAATTCATCAGAAAAAATATCTGATTGCATAGAACTTATGCCAATAACTCCGCCGCCTAAAGAATAATAATCTTTGCAGATTTTTTCAAATAATTCCATAGACATTGTTTGTTTTGAACGTTTAATTTTTCTGTTTGGACAAAATATACATTTTAAGGGGCAGAAATTTGTCGTTTCAATATTAATATCAATCGGTCGTTTATTAACAATTGAATTCATGTGATTCAATGCCAGTTTGGACAATAATTTGTTTTTAATGTTTTTAAAGCACTTCATTTAAAAAACCTTTTTAATTTGGGATAACTCAACATTAAATAAAGTTTCGTATTTTACCCTGGGAAATACTTCCAGGATGCCACCGTTTGTAGCATTGTAAATTTGTATATTATTTTGTTTTATATATGATTTTAAATGTTCGTATTCATCCCATAAAATATATTGGGCTTTAAATACAGCTCTCCAGTCACATACATGCCAGTTTTCAACAACACCGTTTTTACCAAAAACACTTTGTTTTGAATCATAAAAATTAGCCTGTATTTTATCTTTCATTCTTAATATCCAATCATGATCAAGCCCTAAAAGATAAATTTCCTTAAATCCCATAGCTATTGCGTTTTGGATAGCCATTACAGAAACGCATTGAGACTCATAAAAAGATTTTGGATAATTTATAGCTTCTTTTAAAAGTTTTTTATAATGTTTGTCACAGCTAAAATAATGAATTTTTTTATTTTTTAAAAGTTTATTTTCCTGAATAAAATTAAAATCAGGGTAATTAATAAGTAAAGTCGTTTTCTCTTTAATCTTTGAGTCTACTTCCTGATAATACTGAACGGCTACATTTTCAGAAAACAAATAAGAATGTATTTTTACTCCACTAAAAATGTGGTATTTAGGATCTATAATATTATAATCAGGATGATTATATAGTTGGCTCATTGCAATACAATTTTCATTTTGTAACAGCTTTAAATCCTGCGTATTTATAGAAGGACCTGTGCCTATTATGAAGCATCTTTGCCCGTTATGAATATTACTTAATTCAATATTTTTATTTAAAATTACCTGCCTTTTTCTGGCGGCAGCTTTTTTTATAAAATATTTTTTGATTTTTCTGATATACTTTTTTAGCATAAATAATTTTTAACCTTTATTGTATCCATTTTACAACTTCAAAAACTTCAGCAAGGGGCACCCCTATTTTTTTACCTGCATTTTCTGCTTCGTTTTTAAAAAACTCAATCCACTGTTTACCGACACGGTTATATTCTGATTCATGAGCTGCTATTGCTTTTTCTTTTACATCCCAATAATCAGTGATATCAATATAAAAACCCCCCCTGAAATCATAAACGGAATGATACCAGTTGCTTCTATACATTAACATTCTTTTAACATGCCTGCCTGCATGAAGTGATGCTCTTGCAAGAGACTGATGGTCATGGTGAATATCCCCGTGCCAATGTGTATAAATTAGATTAATGTTATTTTTCTCAATTATATTGAGAATATCTACGTTTACATCATCAGTAAATTCAAGTTTTAACGTGTCAAATTTACCGGTAATTAGTGTAGCTCCAAGAATTTTTGCGGCGTTTTGTCCTTCCTTAAGTGCTATAGAATTATCTCTAATAACTGTTTTTGCCTGATTGGAATATCCTGAAAGAGTCGCTACATAAATAAATATATTATCCCCATTTTGAGAATGTTTGGCTAATGTTCCACCACAACCCAGTTCAACGTCATCAAAATGTGCTCCAATTGCTAATATATTCATTTTAACAACTCCTTAATGTTTTTCGTGATTCTTCTATTCCACAGTTAAAAAGCAAATCAATTGAGCTTAAATACGGTATAAAATTTCCGTAAAGCTGGTTATAAACAGGGTGTTTAAAATTTTGCCATATAACTTTAATTCCTTCGTTTTCAAAGAGCTTTTCATCCATATAAGCTTTTGCCCCGACTCCTGAAAGATATGTTTCAGCAGAAACTTTTTTTAATATATCAATTAAAAGTTCATTTTTTTTCCCTTCAGGATTTAAGGAACTTGCCATTATTGTTTCAATTTTTATATCAAACAATTTAAGCAGCATTTCGATTGATTTCAAATTAAAATCCATCATCATTTCACATTCAAAAGAATATAATTCCTGAATATAAGGCATAATTTCATCAAAAAATTCAGCTTTTTTATAATTTTCTGCAATCAGGTTAAGATTGTTTTTTTCCCAGTCATTTTTTGAAAGAATAATTTCATATATAGATGTATTTAAAGGGGCTTTTTCAACAGAAATCGTAATCCATTTTTCTCCGTTTTGCGTCTTTATTTTATCTCTATTGTGCCAGCCACTGCCTTTTGATACGTATTGCACATGGTCAAGAATTATAAATAAATCACAATATAATAACCTGTGGAAAAATCCCAAATACGGCATAAAGTCAGGCTGATGTATAACTACTGTTTTTCCCATTTTGTTTCCTTAAGCATAATTATATATTTTAACACGTCTGTATCGGTAAATACTGCATTATTTAAAGTAAAAAAGTGGTTCACAAAATTTAACTTGTATTTTATTAAACTATATTTCACAGTAATGTTTACAGTAATGTTTACAGTAATGTTTACAGTAATGTTTACAGTAATGTTTACAGTAATGTTTTAGTGTTTGGTGAAGAAAAGGAGAAATATGCAATGGGCAACACAACAATTCAGTTAAGAAATGACACAGCAGCAAACTGGACATCTAACGATCCAACTCTGGCACCGGGTGAAATGGGGTTAGAAACAGATACAAACAGAATTAAATTCGGAGACGGTTCAACAACCTGGAATTCACTTGGTTATTTTAGTAATTCATCTTTTAAATATGGTTTATACACATTATCTGTCAACCAAACAAGTAATGTAGCAGTTAACAACCATGTTGAATTTAATACATCTGAAGGTTCTCTTGGTGGACTCGCTACTGGTTCAGGGCAAGCTAACGGAATTGTAACCCTTACCGCCGGAAAAACTTATAAAATTATGTTCTCTTTATATGCAACACATGCCAGTACTGCGGGATATGTTGCAGCACAAATATATAATAGGACGGGGTCGGCTTATATAGGTAAAGTAGTATGGTGTATTACAGTTAATGCAGGCGCTGCCCAAAATCCAGTACCATTAGGTATTGCCTTTATAACACCTAGTGTGAATACTGATATAGATGTTAGATTTTCGGCTGTTAATACATTAAATACAATTGGTAATGGTGAAACATGGTTGCTTATAGAAGAATACGGCGGTTATTAAATAATAGTTTAATAATGAAGAAAATCTTGCAAATGTTTATTAATTGCCAGAAGAATGTTCTAAAGATATAATAAAATTAAATAGACAAATACCAGCTGCCTGTTTTTTAACAGGTAGTTGTTATTTATAAAAATAGATTAAGGTTTATATTAAATGTTAGATATACATAATTTTATTTTTAAAAATCTTAAAAAGCTTGAAAATAAAAAAATAGTGATTTGGGGGACAGGGGAATCAGCAGAAAAACATTACTATGCTTTGAGATATTTTGAGAAGGAAGTAAATTATTTTATTGACGGAAAAAAATATAACGAAATTACAGTTTTTAAAAATAAAGAAGTTTTTTCACCATCTGTTTTAGACAAAGAAAATAAAAAAGAAATATTTGTCATAATTGCAAGTTATGCCTTTGAAGAAATTGCAGCAGGGCTTATAAAAGCCGGCTTCGAAGAAAATTTGAACTTTATATTAATCTTCAAAGTTGATAAATTAGCACAAAAAATAAATAAAAAAGTTGGAGCTCATACATATTACAATGATGCGCAGGTATATTGGGAAGGCGTTAAGAGTATAGGAAAATATTGTTCAATTAACGGAAATTCAATAATAGCAATATCAAATCATTCTATAGATACAATATCGACCCATGGCTTTACATATGCAAATATTAATTGGTCATTTTCAAAAGGTCTTGTAGATGAAGATGCGCTAACAAATCTGCCTTGCGGAGATTGTGAAAAAGATTACTGTTCTTACGATTGTAAACATTATTACCCTAATACTGTCCAGCATCTTAATGAACCGGTTACAATAAAAAATGATGTTTGGATTGGATGTAATGTAGTAATATTAAGAGGTGTAACTGTTGGAAATGGTGCTGTTATTGCTGCCGGAGCAGTTGTTACAAAAGATGTTCCTGATTATGCAATTGTAGGCGGAGTTCCTTCAAAAATTATCAGATATAGATTTTCTTCCTATGAAATCGAAATACTGAATAAAATTCAGTGGTGGAATTGGTCTGATGAAAAAATAAAGGAAAATAAACATTTATTTAGAGATAATAAGTTGTTTTTTGAATTTGCTAAAAAAGAATTAGGCTTATTATAGCTTTAATTTAACAAATACTTATAAATATTTAAGCATAATTATATATTTTAACACGTCTGTATTGGCAAATACTGCACTATTTAAAGTAAAAAAGTGGTTCATAAAATTTAAAATATATTTTACAGCTAATATTACTATTAACTTTAAAAGGAATCGCTTAATTTTCCTTAACCATGACTTACCCCCTAAAATTGCAAGTATAATACACAAAACTTATATAAAATTTACATATATTATTGGGGTTTTCTGATATCAATAACTTGACCGGTTAAATCAGAAAGAACAGTTTTTAATGAATCAACGGCAACCTGCTCTGAACTAAGAAGTGTGTCTGCAGGTTCTTTGCCGAAATTTTTGTATCTCATTTCAGTTGCTGTTCTTTCAGGGTTTATTGCGTTTATGTTTATGTTATCCGGCTTAAATTCTTCTGCAAGCGCCTGTATCATATTTACAACAGCCGCTTTTGAAGAAGAATAAGTTGAATAAAGAGCCCGACCTCTTGTATAGGAGCTGGAAGTAAATAGTAATAAGCTTCCCTGACTTTTTTTCAGATATTCAATGCTTGCTTTTATGACTTTGATTGCTCCAATATAATTGACATTGATTTCTTCTATAATATCTTCTATATCTCGTTCTTCGATTTTTCCAACATTAAGAACACCTGCTGTATTTATAATATAATCAATTCTTTTCTCTTTGTCATAAACTTCTTTTAAAGCTTTTTGAACATCTTCAGAATTGACAATATTTACGTTGTTTTTCCTCGAATAACCGTACACAGCTGCTTTATAATCTGTGGCTATTTTGCAAATATCTTTGCCTATCCCGCTGCTTGCCCCGAAGACAACCAAAACTTTATCCTTTAATTCATTAAGCCCTATATTTTCCGGCACTTTATGACTGTTTATCTGGAAAAGTTTATCCGCAAGAAAAATATCCTCGGGATAAGTTATTTTTATGTTGGTTTCTTCCCCGTTTACTACATAAACATCAGCAAGATTGTATTTTACAATTAATCCGCAATCATCCGTAAATTCAAAATTTCCTTCTTTTTCCGATAATTCATGGGCTTTTTTAATTAAACCAACTCTAAAAGCCTGAGGAGTTTGTCCTCTCATCATATAGTTTCTTTGAGGAATATTATTAATAATATTCTCATCATTTATTTGAATAATCGTGTCAGCAGATTTTATTGCCACATCAACAGCAGAAAACCTGTCTAATGCTTCAACACATTCATTAATTATTCTATCCGAAATAAAAGGTCTTACAGCATCATGAATAAGAACCTTCGCATCGTCGTCATTTATAGAATTAACTCCGATGAAAGAACTTTCTTTTCGTGTTTCTCCGCCATTAAGAATTTTTTTAATCTTTTTATAATGATTATTTATTATAATATTTTCTGTTAAATCTTTGCATAGAGGATTAATTACAAGTATTATTTCGTCAATAGCACTGTTATTTTCAAAAGCATCCAGTGTATGTTCAAGTAACGTTTTCCCCGCAATTTTAATAAACTGTTTTGGTTTATAATAATCAAATCTTTCGCCTTTTCCTGAAGCTAATATTATTGAATAAACTTTTTCCATATATTTTACTCATCCGGCTATCTTATCAAGATTTATTATAATACAGTAAGTTGATTTTATTGAATTCTTGAATATTCTGATTTTTCAAGTTTGTCTATTAGTTTAGCTATAATTTTTTCATTAAATATTGAGCCATAATAATATAAATTTAAATACAGCGAATTTATTTGATATGATAATTCAATCAAGTTTTCGTCATTATTCTCAAAATCCTTTATTTGATTATCCAGATCAAGAAAAGAAGTTAAATAGCTCATTTTATAATAAGGGTTTAAGCTTAATATTTCTTTTATTTTAAAATAATTGTCTTTCATTATTTTTAAACTATTTGAAAAATTTCTCGGATTTTGAATTAATAAATTTTTTATATTTTTTCTTAAATTTTCTGAAAAATCGATACTTAATTTTATCGTTTCAGATAAAATTATTTTTTCTTCATTCAATAAAGAATTAGGATTTTTAAATGCTTTTAGAAATATATTCCAATAAGAATTAATTTTAATGTAATTATAAAGAACTTTGAAATTAAAATTCAAATAAGGAGCAATTGCTTTTTTAAACACAAAATCAATAATTTTTTTTGCATCATTATAATTTGTTATCATACTTTTTAATTCTTTTAATACTTTTTTGTTTCTTTTTGAAATCTCTAAAGCTGTTAATTGAGTATCTTTTAAAGCTTCATCAACATTTATTTTTGCATCAGTATTTTTTTCAAGAGCTTCTTTCAAAGTTATATGTTCATAGCCTTTTAAATAAGCCCCGCCTTCGGTGGCATTAATAAGTTTAATTTCAGAGGCATATTTTTCTGCAATTTCTTCAAAATACAAAATAAAAGTATAATAATCAGGTCTGGTAAGAAGATTTTTCCCATTTAAACCTTTTACATATAATAAATCTTTGTTCAAAAATTCTTTCTGATTTTTAAGCGCCTCCTCAGTTTTATTAGATTCCCCTTCAAATTCAATTGTTTTGGATTCACTAACGCTAAAACCGGCATGAGCTGAATTTTTGGAATAACATTTATTATCCGTATATGCCAAATCCTGCCCGACTAAAATTATTTTGTCACAGCCCATTAATTTAGCGGTATAAAGGCAATTTATGGCAACTGTTCCCGCTGTTTCATATTCATCTAAATTCGTTATCCCAAGAACTTTTGCCAGCCAAACACAGGCAGGGGTGTTTTTATTATGATGATTAAAAAATCTTTTCGGTTTTAATTCAAAGATTCCTTCAAAAGTATTTGTTGAAGCTATCAAATTTACATCAGCAATTTCAGGTATATCTATAATTTCTTTTTTGTTATCTATAACTGCTACAAAGTCAGGAATTATGCCATGTTTAACAGCTGTTTTAAAAGCAACACCCACGCAGAATACAACTACTTTATCTCTGTATGGTTTTAAGTTTTCAATATTTTTATCAAGAGATGGACCTGCTGATAATATTACTGCAGGTTTGTTTTTAAACTTGTCTTTTAATACATGCATGTCCTGATTGTTTACAACATAAGGAATATCTTGAAACAGCAAAGTTGTCCACAAATAATTTTTTTTCCATAAATTATTATAATTTTGTTCAAAAAGACCATGATTATTGTTTATTTTATTAGTAAACTCCTGCAGGTTTGCATTATCTTCAATCAAATAATAATTTGACGGTAAAAAATTAAACTTGTAGCCTCTGAAAAATAAAATTTTATATGCTGCTTTTAGATCATCGTGTGTGTGAGTAATCATAATATTCTTTTTTGATAATTCTTCTGAAAAATCAACAAACTCAAAAGCTATTCGCAAAAACTCCAGATTGGGCTCATGTAATATAATTTTGCCTTCATATCTTTTGGAGAATTCTTTGAATGTATAGCCTAATCCTATCCCAAGAAGCACTGTAATGCTTCTTATTGATTTAAATTCCAACTTTGAATAAGATTCCAGAGCGTTCCAAACAGGGTCCATAGAATCATCTACAGGAATATTGTTTTTATACAATATACTGTCACCGGATTTAGCCGGATTGATTTCGTAATTGGCTTCTAAGTTATTGTGATTGCGAATTTTTTCTGCCAATTCAAGATTGTATTTAGATAGGTAATTTAAGTTTTTTTCTAATAAATTTGTCATTCCCAAAACCCCTATAAGCAAAGTTTATAATATGTTAACATTAAGCACTTTAAAATTCTTGCATTAATTAGAGGAAATGACTTTATTCTTAAAAATAGAACCATTTAAAAAAACTTATTTTAAGGTTTTAAAGCGATTTTAATAGCTTTACCTTCATTGTGAAGCCTTATTGCTTCATCAATTTGTGAAATCGGCAAGGTATGGGTGATAAGTTTTCTCACATCCACATGTCCCTCGCTGATAAGCCTTAAAGCTTCCCTGATATGTCTGGGGGTATGGTGAAAAGTACTTGCTATTTTGATTTCGTCATAATGAATTCTTCTTGTGTCGAGAGAAATCTTTGTTCCTGATTTGCATCCGCCAAAAAGATTGACAGTTCCGCCTTTTCTCACTAAATCAATCATTTTTTCCCATAATTCTGGAAGACCGACAGCTTCTATGGCAATATCAAGTCCTTTTCCTTCAGGTGTAAAGTCAAGAAAAGCTTTTTTAGGGTCGGAAACTTCTGTCAGATTAATAACTTCATCAGCCCCGCCGAATTCTTTTGCAAGCCGTAATTTAATTGGATTTCTTCCAGCAGCTATGACTCTTGCGCCTTTGAGCTTGGCAAGTCTTACAAATAAAAGACCTATAGGGCCTAAACCGATTATTCCAACGGTTTGCCCCTGTTTGATATTTAATTCTTCAGCACCGAGAACCACGTTTGCGAGCGGTTCTGTGAATGCTGCTTCTTCAAAAGTAATATGATCCGGAATAGGCAATAAATTTTGTTTTACTATAAGCTCGGGAACTTTTATATAATCGGCAAAAGCGCCGTTCAAAAGATCAAGATTTTCGCAAAGATTATATTCATGAATACGGCAGTAATAGCAATTCTGACAGGGCGCGGAATTTGCTGCAACGACCCGTTGCCCTACTTCAAAACCTTCTACGTTTTTTCCTACTTTATAAACAGTTCCCGCAAATTCATGCCCGAATCCTGACGGTACTGTTTTGATTAAAACAGGATGACCGCGTTTATACGTCTTAATATCAGTTCCGCATGTTAGTGCAGTGCCGATTTTTATAAGCACTTCGCCTGCTCCTATTTCAGGAACATCGATTTCTTCGTACTTAACCACTCCCGGCTCATAAAATAAAACTGCATTCATGTTCATGATTGTTTGGAATTTCTCCGAATTTTTTAAAAATATTTAATCTGCCTATACATATTATACAAAACACAGGAAATAAAAAATTAACACCTAAAAATTCATTAAGGGATTTTTATATATGCTTTTATTATCTTATTTGACAGAGTATCTGCAATAGCCTGATTTATTTCATCAAAGTTATAGTCTGCCGACAGCCCGTCTACTTTAATTATATTATCTTTCAAAAGATTCAGCGAATCTTTTAGGTCAGAAGAAGCAGGCGAATAACTTCCGAAAACAGTTAAGTCCCTGTAGTAAATTTCGTTGTTAGGAAATTCGGGGTGGCAGTAGCCACCTCTTATAAGTTCACTATCCTCCAACTTTTCACTTAAATCTTTGTTGCGAGAATAAGAATGTACGCTTGCAAATACACATATAACACCGCCGTTTCTTACACATTTTAAAGCAAGTGGTATCGTTTTTTCGCTGCCTGAAGCAAGAAAAACTGTATCTACTCCCTCGATTTGGAAATCAGCTCTGCAAAGTCCTGAAATTTCTTCATCTGAACTGTACTTGTAAACCTTGTCAAAACCCAGTTCTTCGGCGAGTTTAATTCTTTCTTCAATTAGATCGCACCCTATTACAGACGCCCCGAAAGACTTTAAAATTTGTCCCATCAATAAGCCTATAGATCCTAGTCCTATGACCATAATGACATCGCCTTTTTTAATATTTGCGCGTCTTATTGCCCTGAGGCAGCATGCCGAAGGTTCTGTAAATGATGCCTGCGCGTCAGACAAATTTTCAGGGACTTTTTGAACCGTATCTTCAAGATGTCTTTCTGAAACGTAAATATATTCACAAAATCCGCCCGGAATTATGTTTGATGATTTAAATTCAGGACACATGGAATAATTCTGATTTTTGCAGTAAACACAGTTATAGCAAGGCACGTGATGCCCTAAAACAACCCTGTTACCTATTTTGAAGTTTGTTTTGGTTTTTATTTCTTCTATAATTCCGACAACTTCATGACCGAGGACAGTACCTTCTTTCACAAGTCCTTCTTTGATTTTTACAATGTCTGAGCCGCATAAGCCGCATCCGCTTACTTTTATAATCGCCCCGAAGTTTTCCAACTTGGGTTTTTCTACGTTTTTTGCCTCTAAGCGGTTTTTGTCTTTATATAAAAATGCTTTCATTATTATTTTCCTTTTTTAAAATTTTACATTAAAACTTAAATGGCTACTTTATAAAATTTAAACATAAGTATAGTTTTTCTTTTTCGGTTACCTTTTAATTTTTTCTAAAAAAAGAAAAAGGTAACTGGCAGGCTTTAGCCTGACATATTTAAAAAACTAAAACAAAAACCAACGTTTTATTTTGATTGAATTAAATAAAAAATATAGGCATACTCTGCATTTACATGCAGAATGTTACAAGGAAATTAAGAAATTTTAAGAAATGTAAATGTGTTTTTTCGATAATTTTAAAAAATGGAAATGCTTTTAAAAATCATTAGACTAATTACTGTTAGGGATAAAAAGCTTTGTTTATAAGGCTTTTCGGTTTTGTTATATAAAAAACCCTTTTTTTATAATGATTTTTAAAGGACAGGAAAAGAGATATTTTAAAAAAAATTTTTTTATGTAACAAGTATTTTTAAGTTTTTTAATCATGAAATTAAAGAATAATTTGAATATGCCGATAAATTGATTAAGGGAATTACACAACCAGGAGACATAAACATGGGATTAGCAGCAAGCCAGGCAAGGTTTTTATCATTAACAGCAAGAAAAAGCGATATAGAATTTAAAGGTCAACAAGTTAACCAGGAAAGAACCCAAAATGCATTTTTGATGGGAGATTTAGTTCAACAATTAGTAAATGATCCTGGTATGGAAAATACAGATCCTTCTAAATACGGATTAATTGAAAATCAAATAATTTTGGCTCAATCAATTGACAGAAACCTTGAACTGGATCTTAAAAACGTTGATACACAGCACAATGAAGTACAAACAGAAATGGATGCAGTTAAGAAAGTTATCGATAAAAACGTCGACATGACATTCAAAACCTTCGCATAAAGACTTATTTTTGTCATTCTGAGGGCTTTAGCCCGAAGAATCTGTTAAATAGTGAAATTAGTAAATGGACAGATCCTTCGTTTCTCTCAGGATGACAAAAAAACTTAAAAAAATAAATAAAAATCAGGTTAAAGGAGAGGGAAAGGAAAATCAGGAAGGGATAAGAAAAGGAAAATGAGTTATAAATATGACGGCATGCTGGTACTTGCCAATAAATACGGTTTAGCCAGCAATGATGCAAAAGCAGAAATGTTTGAAACTTATGACAGGATTAGAGATCTTTCAATAAGTGGTCCGAGTCTTGGCGGAGCCGGCGGCTATGGTGCTGTGGGCTCATTTTTGATGAATTTGGCAAGATTAGTTGGTCCAACAAGCTATTTGCCTGTTTTAGGATCATCGTCAATAAATATACCAGGAACTTCTTATTATTCTTCAGCTATAGGAGGAAATTCAACAGCAAGCGCTCAAGCCTCTTTTGGCATGGGCGAGTTAGCCAAATATCCGGGATTTCCCGGGGGTGCTGCACCCATAGCTGCTATAGGTGCTTTCGGGTTGCCTGCTTTAATGGGAATTGGAAATGCATTCGGTTCTCTTTCGGATGAGTTTGCAATAGGAGGTATGCCTACAGGCGGCGCAGCTTCTACCGTAGCAGGAAGTTCTTATATACCGGCTGTTGGTGCATTAACAGGTGTTAGCGCTTCAGCAGGAAAATATTCTGATATTGTTTTACCTGTCGCTGGTGTTATCGGTGGACTAGGTGGACTTGTAGGATCGCTGGCTCCGTATTTTGGACCATTTGGTGTTCTTGCCGGAATGACGGGAAATCTTGCAAGCGGATATGCAGGCGCAGTGCTTAATGCTTACCAATCTACAACAGGCAGAATTATCAATAATGCTGATACAATACTTTCTATGAAAGTTAAAAACATAGAAACAGTTGTAAAACAGCTTGATGTTCAGGGTGATATAGTAAGAAAAATGCTTAAAACCGGATTGGAAGCGGATTCCAAGTCGGTACAGGAAATGTAAAATGAGTAACATTAGATTGTACGTAAGATCAATTCACAGGGCGTTTATTAATCAATGGAAAAGTTTCATTAATATCAAAAATTTAATTCAGGAATTGTTTCAAATTATCGAAAAAAAAGAAAAAATTACTCAAACAATTAATTTAGCCGGAAAAAAATTAGAAAGGAGACGTGAAATAATCAATTCGGGAAATTTTGTCCCTCAAAGCAAAGTTATAAATTTTATCAGATAGGTTTCATGTTAAAACTTTGTTACAAATATTTACATAAAACAGTAAATTCACGTTTCTCAATTGTTTTTATATATATAAGAGCATAGTGCTTATTTTTTATAGAGAACGTTCTGGGAAAAACAAAAAAAGGAGTACTAAAGCTAAATGTCAGCCATCGCTACAATAATAAATGATAAATTTCAAGACGGAGCAAGCTTTTTTAGGATTGCACAGTCTTATATGAGACGCAGAAACCCCATATTAAACATGGTCGGCAATACTTTAGCTTCAATTCAGAATTTTTTAAATTCCAGAAAACAGCTAAAAGCCCTTAAATATCGAGTTCAATTAATGAATTATAGAATATATCAGATGGATCAGTTAATACAGCAAAATAACCCAAACAATTATAAGGGAGGCAATAACATCAATCAACTCAGATAAAAAGTAACATATAATTTAGTAATTTAGACAGGGGAAAACAAAATGGGACTTGTCTCAGGCATAATCAGACTACAAACATTAAAAGAGATGGAATTGGATCTTGAATATAAGATTCAGACATTATCACAAACGAAAATGCAGCTTGCTTCTCAAAGCTTTGAGCTGGTTACAATCGGTACTGATTTAGATCCCGAGTCTCCAGAAGTTAAACAGCTTGAACAGAGAAGACAAAAACTCCAGTTGATGGAAAAGAAAATTGATGCAGAAGTACTGAAGCATCAAAATATGTTAAAAATGGCTGAAGCAGAAATAGAATCAGCTCAAAAAATAGTTGATAACAGTATAAAACGTTCATTCTCTTACGGATAAACTAATTGATACTTAAATATAAGTAAATATTTAACTAAATATTAATAATCTTTAAATCAAATTATAAATCAAATTATAACTTTTCTTAAGCAGCTAAATCCAGCTGCTGCTTTCGTGTTGCATGTTTTGTAGCTCTTAAGAGTAACGGCTTATAGTTCTTAAGAGTAATGGTCAGAATTCTATTAATTAGTATTATATTTGCAAGCCACATTTTAATTATATTTTTTAAACAAATTCAAAAGATACGGAACAGAGTTTTAGGGACAAACAATTTTTTATTTTCTAGGAGAAAGGAACTTAATTTAGTCTTATTAACACCAATAAGTAAGGTTTTGCGTAAGTTTTTTATAAGAATTTTTCAAATTAATTTGAATAATAAAGTTTGTTAATTAAGTTAACAAAATCAGAACAAAATCTGCCTCATGATCTCTTCTTCCCCGTTTATATACGGGGCTTTTTATTGGTTACTTTTTTAAAATTAATTACTTTTTAAGTTTTTGATTTAATTGAAAAATCAAATCTTTATCCATCACTTCTTTTGCGGATTTTTTACCGTTCCAGAGCGGCTCAAGAGCTGTATTTAAAGTGTCAGTTATTTCCTGATAATTTCCTGTAACAGGTGTAGGCATGGAATTTGGAATAATATCCACAAAAACTTTTGAATTTTTTGGAGGCATGTCTCTATTTAGAAAAACCTCTGAATTTGCAACATCAATCCGCGCAGGAACAATAAGACCGCTTTGCGTGAAACTTTCTATAGATTTTTTGTTTGCTAAAAATTTTATAAGTCGCCATGCTTCTTTTGGATGCTTGGAAGATGAACTTATTGCCCAGCCGGAAGTATCGCAGTCTACTATTGAACCTGCTTTTCCACGTGGAAATTTTGCTATATCCCAGTTAAAATCAATATCTTTTCTGTATCTTGGGGTGCTCCATCTTCCACTTATATGCATTGCTATTTTTCCCTGAATAAAAAGCTGTGCCATTGTTGCGCTTCCTGCCTCGCTTTTTGTGGGAGCGGCATGATATTTGTTTCGTAAATCAGCATAAAATTGCAATGCTTCAATTGATTGCGGTTTGTCGATTATAATTGAATCAAGGTTTTTGCTAATAAGTCCTCCTCCGTTGCTCCACAGGTATGGAAGCCAGAAAAGAGGCGCTTCTTCAAAACTTACAGCAAATTGGTTTTTTTTAAGTTTCAGGCATGTCATGAGTAAATCCTCGAAAGACCACTTTTCAGAAGGATATTGGACATTGTATTTGTCGAAAATATCTTTATTGTAGTAAACCACCAGATTTGAAACATCTCTCGGAATGGCGTAAAATGTGCCTTTATACTTAAAAGCATCTAAAGCCTGAGGAAAAAAGTCAGTATTAGAGATACTTTTTTCTTTTTTTAAATAATCTGACAAATCCAGAAAAACATTATTTTCCGCATACAAAGGTCCATTAAGATTATTTATAAAAACCACATCAGGTGTTAAATTTGATGCAACCAGCAAATGAAGCTTCTGAAAATAATTTTTTGGAATATGAATAAATTCTACTTTTATGTCAGGGTTTTGGCTTTCAAATTCCTTTAAAAGCGGTTTGATTATCGCTATTTCTGATTCCGAACCCCAGCTTGAGAATTTGATGCTTGTTTTACTTGATTTTGGGGCACAGCCACAAGTAATTATTGGAAGAATCAAACAAATTAGAGTAATTCCAAGAAATAAACGGTAATATGAATTATTATTGAAGTATAAATTAAACATTTTTTAGTTATTTTGAAATTTGTAAAAAGCTTATATTCTTCTCTATAGGGATATTCCCAAGAATTTTTTCTTTGTTCATATCATAAATAATTATTTGATAAGAATCCTGATTTGTAATTAAGACTTTATTTTCTCTTTCAATGACCGTGATTTTTCCTGGAAATCCGCCGCTATTAAGCGCTATATTCTTTTTTAATTTGAATTCATTCATATCTATAATGTTTATTTCGTCAGAACCGCCTGCAAGAATATATATTTCTTTTCTTTTGTCCAATATTTGAATATCAACAGGTTTTTCGCCTACTTTAATTCTTGCCTGTTCAGTATTATTTTTGAAGTCATAAACAATAAGCTCATTGTTGGAGCGGCTTAAAATAAACAGATATTTGCCGGATTGGGCAATTTTTGAAATATTGTCAGCCTTTGTAACTATTGTAGAAATACCTGAATTGGGATTTAGTATATAGATTTTGCCTGAATTAGAATCATTATAGAAAATATTTTCGCTGCCCTCTATTGATGTAAGATTATCAGGATTTCCTGTAACATTAATGTTTCTTGTTAAAAGCATATTTTCAAGATCTATTTCTGAAATGCTTGATGAAAGCTTATTTGCAACATAAGCTTTTTGTGAAATTACAGGTAATAGTATTGAGGTTGGCAGTTTACCCACTTCAATATCTTTTAAAAAGATATTGGTAAAAGTATCTATAACAAATATTTTGTTTAAAGACATTGAAGGAACCAGCAGATATCGTCCATTTTGAGTTAAAACCATATTTGACGGGACGGAAGGAAGTTTCATTGTCTTATCGATTCTTCCTGTGAGGGAATCAATCATGTTTATTTTATTATCCTTAAAACTGGAGACATATAAAACTTTATTTTTAATGCAATCAAGCTCAGGAATACCTTTTGATCCATTTTTTCTGGTAATTATGTTGACTTTTGTTGTTTTTTTCGGGGCAGGTTCTCCGTAAAATACAAGATCATCCTCATCTTTTTTAGGTTTAAGTGCAATTTTAAGGTTGCCAAGAATTACTTTTAACTCCATAGGCAGTATAAGACCGTGAGGAACTATTAAATCTTGAGGAAGTAATCCCAGTTTTACGCTAAGGGGAATTTCAGGGCTGTAATTAACAGTCAGCTCGTTATTAACTCTTACAACTTTTAATAATGCAAGATTGTTTGCAAAAAGTATCATGTCAGGTCTTTTAATAAAATCAGTCTTTGCAGGTATTGTTTTTACTACAGCTGCCGGATTTTCAACTTTTCCATAAGTAAGAGGGCTAACAGGCAGATAAATTGTATGATCCGGTAGTTCAATAAGACCGTCAAATCTTATCTCCACGTTAGGATATTTTGATTTGAGATATTCCACAATGGGTTGAGGTAATTGTGTTGCATTTGCAGGAGCATTGCAGAGGCTAATACAGCAAGTTAAAGCTAATATCGCTAAAATTATTCTGAAATTTTTCATGATTCTTACTTACCACTTATTTTTTTGTGAACCTAGAAATATTGTATTATAATCAATTTTCTTAAGCCATCCCAACTTAAATTTGTTTTCGGATTTATTTAAACATGAAATATTCTTTTATATTTTATTACCCCGAAAACAAGGATTTTAGCCAAGAACGATAAGCAAAATAAAAGATTTTCAAAACATGAATATATTTATCACAGGAACAGACACTGACGTGGGAAAAACAGTTGTAACAGCGGGATTAGCTTCTGCTGTTAGAAGCTCGGGCTATTCTGTCGGAGTTTTTAAGCCTGTTCAGACAGGTTCTTTCAAAAAAAATAATGAATTAATCTCGCCTGACCTGGAATTTGTAAAATCTGTAGATGACAGTATCTTAACGTATGCTTCATATAATTTCAAAGAACCTGCCGCGCCTTCTCTGGCGGCTGATTTGGAAGGAATTGACATTTATATAGATAAAATAGTTGAAGATTATAAAGAACTGGAAAAAAAATGTGATTTTGTAATAGTAGAAGGAGCGGGAGGTTTATTAACACCTATAAAAAATTCTTTCTCAATGCGGGATCTGGTAAAAACTTTGGATTTGCCATTGATAATAGTTGCAAGACCTGATTTGGGGACAATAAACCATACCCTTCTTACTATAGAAGCTGCAAAAAATAAAAATATAAAAATAGCGGGTGTTATTATTTCGGGATATCCTTCTGAAATAGAAAATGTAGCAATAAGAAATGCGCCTGCTATGATAAAAGAGCTTTCGGGAGAAGAAATCCTCGGGATTTTGCCGAAAATCGAGGATTTGAACAATAATCCCGCTGTTTTAAAAGAAGTATTTTTAAAACATATTAATATAAATGAATTGTTCTTCTGAGCAACAAAAGGGAGCGTGAGAATCGTAAAGTTTTGTATTTTTAGATTGCCACCTCGGGGCTTTGTCAGGGTAAAGGGAAATAAGCTGCAATCATTGCGCTGTCATTGCGAGGAGGAACGAAGTGTCGACGAAGCAATCCACCATGATTTATGAATTTATGGATTGCTTCGGGCTAAACTCCCCCCTTCTTTTTTGATTAAATATCAAAAAAGAAGGGTACCTCTCGCAATGACGTTTTAAAATTTTAACAAGATAGCTTCTAAGATATGAGCAAAAAAATACCTGATTCTCTTAATCAGGCTTGGATGAGTTGAAAGGAGTTTTGTTTATTTTCTTCTATTTATATAAAACTCCTAACAAAAAAAATTGACAGAAAAAAGGTAAAATATTAAGAAAAATTAAGAAAGATATAAAATAATAATCAAAAAAAAG
>Ga0209000_1000478_pt1 | contig 38353 bp, 38 predicted proteins | sample RifGroD2_FD_183998 | JGI IMG/M metagenome (GOLD analysis project Ga0209000, IMG submission 183998) | Groundwater microbial communities from Rifle, Colorado, USA - Groundwater D2 (SPAdes) (version 2) | ecosystem: Environmental > Aquatic > Deep subsurface > Groundwater | place: Rifle, Colorado... | reverse complement strand
TTTTTTCCAAACGATCAGGCTCGCAAAAACAATAATATGCTTTTCCCTCCTCAACAAGCTGTTCGGCATATTTTTTATAAAGATCCAATCTTTCTGACTGAATATACGGACCAAAATCTCCAACTTCAACAACCCCTGGATATGATGAAGATTTCTCTTGATGTTGTTTGTTGTTTGTTGTTTGTTGTTTGTTAATATGCGGACCCTCTTCCCATTTCAATCCTGCCCATTGAAGAGATCTTATCAAACTTTCAACAGCACCTTCGACATAACGGGAACGATCAGTGTCCTCAATGCGCAGTGCAAAAACACCATCATTTTTTTTAGCAAAAAGATAATTATAAAGCGCTGTGCGAAGACCACCAATGTGCAAATAGCCTGTTGGCGACGGTGCAAAACGCACACGAACTTTTTTTTCTGAATCAATCATATCCTATTGTCATTCCGGGCTTGACCCGGAATCCAGTTTAGCTCTTCAGTTAGACTCAGTTCTGGATTCCCGTTTTCACGGGAATGACACTTTTTAACTATTTATTAAATAAAACCTTAATCGGAAAAACGACAACTGCATTTATAATTCTTTTTAATCTGTATTTTGGCTCTTGCAAAAATCTCCAAAGCCATTCCAATCCAATTTTCTGCATCCAAAGAGGGGCGCGCAGAATTTTTCCAGTGACAAAATCAAAACTGCCACCAACTCCCATAGCTATCCTTATCTTAGCAGGTTTTTGGGCAAAAATAAACTTTTCTTGAAAAGGAGCACCGAAATTGCAAAACAGGATGCAGTCATCAGTCATCAGTAATCGGTCATCTTTTTTAATCTCATCTGGATCACTAATGACTGATGACTGATGACTTGAATCAAACTCCCCACCAACAAAATTTATACTTGGATATTTCTTTTTCAACGCCGATGCAATCTCATTAAAATTACTTAGCCCATCCTTATTTACCGCCAAGAATATCTTCAAGCTTTTTTCATCTGCAATTTCAAGTATCATTTCCATCAAATCAGCTCCTGCAATTCTGTTTTTAAGGCGATCCCCATATCTGAAAAATGCATACCAAATTCCAACCCCATCAGCCACGTTCAAATCAGCTTTGTTCAAAATATTTTTAAATTCCAAATCCTTTTGAGCCCTCAAAACAAACTCCGGATTAACCGTTGCGATCTGATGAAGTTTTGGCTCAGTCAAAAAAAATTCTATCTTTTCAAGAATTTCTTTTTTAGAAAAATTATCAATGCGTACAGCAAGAATCTCCATCTACTTTATGAACTTTACAAACTTTATAACCTTATGAACTATTTTACACCAGCGGGCATTCCTCAAGTGAAACATATTCCGCTCCCCCGCCTTTGCTTTCCATAATAGAAAGACTGTCTACTGTCATTGAAACATTAATTTTTTCAGAAATTTCTGGCTTTTCAGCAAGTTCATCCCATTTCAATTTGCGAATGCGCCCCAACGTGATGTGTGGACGAAATTCCTTGTGAGATTCCGGTCTCATTCCAAGAGCTCGTTCAACCTGCTCATTAAGCACCCCAAGTTCACTGCAAGGCTTTCCCGTGAGCCACACCGTTTTGGGATCAGCAGCATTTGGTCCAAGTTCAATGCGATCAAATTCCAAATCAAAAGCTTCAAAATTTTCCACACCCGTTCTGACTTTCTGGCAAATTTCAGGCAAAACGCTTTCGTCAACATATCCCACAAAAGACACGGTGATGTGCAAGTTTTCCTCCTTCATCCATTTGATCGGCAAATCAGACCACTTGGCTATAATTTGAGCCAACCGTCTTTTTAACTGTCCTGGAACCTCTATTTCGACAAATATTTTTTTCTTTTGCATATCCAACATCGTAGCATTTAAAAACATAAAAATCAAGATTTTGGATAAAAAACACAAATAAAAAAGACTGGAAGTTTTTCCCAGTCTTTGTGAAACTTAAATTGTGTCATTGTTTCTTACGATGCAGGGTCTTTTCGTATAACCCCACATCCACCAACCCTCACCTCAAGATCAGTCAACTGTTTAAAATACAGCTCTATAAGCTTTTGGACCTTGATGGAATTACCGTATTTTTTATTGATACGATACAACGACAAGGTGTTTTCCTTAAGAACATTGAGTTGTTGCCTTACCGCTGCCGGAACATCTCGACCGCCCAGCTCTAGTCGGTATAGTTCCCTGAGGTCTTCATCAATCATCAGCAGTAATACCCGTATATCCTGTTGATTGTTTTCATTAATTTTTCCCAATTTAAGCCCCATTAACGAAAAAATAATCACCAATACGATACAACTTGCCTGAAACCATTCCGTGATCGTCCAAAATTCCATTACCAGCCTCCTATTTGTAAAATAACCACCTCTTCATTTCAACTATCAATTATACTCCAATTTACTCTTTTTGTCAACCATAGAAAATTTATTTGCTGACTTCTTTGCTTTTACCATCCCCTACTGCTAAAATAAATGTACTTATGATATTATTTTAAAAAAAGTTTTATACCAAACCAATGTCATCCTCAGCTTGACTGGGGATCCAGAGCGTTGCCTAACCCTGGATTCCCGTTTTCACGGGAATGACATGGTTAGCATTATTATTAGAAAAATATATGAAAGATTTAAAAACATTTGGAGAATTGATGAAAAAAAGAGTTGTTCAAAAAGCTCCTGCCTATCAATGGCAAGAGCTGGCACTTAAGATCATCAAAGACTTTGATGTCCCCAATGACAAGCGTGGTTCCATTTTTCGTGTCTGCAAACAATACAACAAACAAATCGTTGAACGTGCAATGAATGACACCAAGGAACTTTGCAAAACTGGTCAGAAGTGGAATTATTTCTTCAAAATTATCGGCAAGAAGCCGGATGCACCAAAAGTCGAAACCGATCAGCTTAATTAATATTACTTGATCAACTCTGATATTGAAAAATCATTGAAGTATAAAATCACAAGACCAAGCGTAATCGCAAGGGAGTGACTCAGTGTCGGATTTCCCGGAAAAAGATACAGGTCCATAAGTCCCCAAATTCCACGCCAAAAAATAATAAGCCCAATTCCTGATATTAAATGATACAAAAATGGGTTTTTCTTTTTGTGATGCTTGAACATATTTTTTGTTTTTTATTTTTATTATTTAGCGAAACGAGCGAAACGCGGTGGAGCGAGAGTGCGGCGTGGCTTGAGTTCAGAGTTCCACCGTTCTTCATTGCTTAATCGAATGCAAAATTGCTTGTTCTAGTTTTTCAGGTTCATCCGTGCCTATCCTGTACGTTTTACCATTTTTCAGTTTTATTTCAACCGCATCAAAACCGGAAACATTGTAAATCCACATCCTGGGCCAAAACCACATCTTTATTCCCCATCCATAATACCAATGATTCTTCACGGTTTTAGCGGAGATTATATCATCAAGCAAAAGCTTTTTTCTAAAAATACCGAATCCAAATTTGATTCGTAAATTTTCTTCATCAATAATTACTTGAAGTGACCCGAAGGAAGCAAGAATAAGCAGAATTAATACCATTACAGCAGTAACAAGAAGATTTGTGCCCGAATCAGCCGAAGGTGGCTCGGCGGAGGACATAATATGAACCCGCGCGAAAAGCGCCGCCACGGCCAGCGTAATAATCAACATCAGATAACCAATTTGAGTGTTTTTATATTTCATAAAATTATTCGTTATTACTAAAAATATCAACGTACTCCTTGTAAATATATGACTGTCCGTATTTTTTATCTTTATCCCTTGGCATTAAAATTTTCATCTCAATAAACCTATCAACCACGGTTTGCGCTCCTGCGCGAGTAAATCCAGTCCAATTTTTAATAACATTAATATTTACAATTGGCTGACCATATAATTTTAGCAAAACAGTAGTTGCACTTTCTGATGCACGCTTACCTAATTTCTGAATCTTCATTGTATCTTGTTGACGTAGTATGGTAATTTTTCCAACAATATCAATTGCTTCATTTGCAATTTCAATAACACCATCAAGAAAAAAATCTATCCAATCAAAAATATTTCCATTATGATAACCGAAAAGTTTTTCGTAATAAAGTTTTTGGTGCTTCTTAAAAAATGAAGACAAAAATAAAACTGGCTTTTCAAGATAGCCCTCTTTCCATAGATAGAAAGTGATTAACATCCTGCCAGTTCTTCCATTCCCATCCAAAAATGGATGGATAGTTTCAAATTGTGCATGTATAAGTCCTGCTTTAATCACGGTTGGCATTGTGTCCTCAGAATAAATAACTTTTTCCAAATCGCTCAGTGCATTTTGCATATCCGCAACAGCTGGCGGAACAAAACGAGCATTATCTGGACGAGTACCGCCAATCCAATTTTGACTCTTACGGAATTCTCCTGGATCAGAAAAGTGAGTCGCTCGCGCCTTATGCATTAATTGCTTGTGCAATTCGCGAATAAATCGAAGTGCCATTGGGAAATTATCATCAGATATTCGTTTCATTCCATAATTAAGAGCTTTAATGTAATGCAAAATATCATCGACATCATCTGGTATATTCGTATCAATTTTAACCTCCGCTGCAATTGCATCTATCATTGTTGCTCTTATTCCCTCAATTTGGCTTGAAGATGCTGCATCTTTACGCAGATACATCAAAAGAAAAAAGTCTGAATCTGGCAGAAGCTTAGTGATACCATCTAATTTGCCTAATAGTCGAGTAGCTTCGTCATTCTTTTTTAAGATTTTTGGATCAAAATTAAAGCCTCCTCTTGGTGGAAAAGGTTCAAGAGTAAAAGCTTTAAATCCCTCTTTTTGGGCTATATTAAGCCCAATTTTGATGTTTTTCATGGTTTGTTTACATCTATTTTATAATGTATACAAAGTATACTAGTTTGTATACATTGTGTCAACATATGTATACAAACTTTAATAACCAGAATAAGATACTACCTTATTCCAATATTATCACTTTCACTGGAATAAGACTATGTAAAAAAAATATAGCTGAATTCCCAAAAACAAAGACTCTTGTTTTTAATTTATCACGAACCATTTTCCTTCGCTAATGACTTCGATTTTTCCATCTACAATTTTTAGGGCGGAGTTATCATCCAAAACATATATTTTCTCTTTCATATCCTTGACAGCATTTTTGACAAAATCTTCTCGCAAATTTACGAAATATTCTGAGTTTAGATGCGGAAGAAAATAAAAATCAACATAATTCAAACCGTCCATATCATAATCCTTATCTAAATCTTCCCCATAAACAATTTGTGAAAGTTTAAGTGCTAGATCTTTGTTCGTCACCATACTTCCAGCACTCACACCGACATAAACTTTGTCCTTCAATAATTCAGGTAATATTTTTGCCAAACCAGATTTGTTCAGCCATTGCATGAGATGATAAGTGTTGCCACCTTCAAAAAATAACACGTCAGCATTTTCAATGCTTGGTTTCCAAATTTCTTCATCAACCGCTGAAATGTCAGTGATTTCAATTGACTTAAAATTTAATTTTTTCAAGTTTAGTAAATCATTGATAAGCCAGTCCTTATCTCCAGTTTCAATATTTGATGCTGTCGGAATAAAAACCAAAGTGGTTTCTTCTGGTTTTTTGCCAGTCAAACTAAATAGTGCATCGGCAATCGATTTGTTTGTAATGCCATCTGATGTCAAAAGTAATTTCATATTTTCAAAATTATTAATAAAGTTTTCTTCCTTATACCCCTATATAAATAAATAATTGACCAACGGAAATGCCCTTGTGGTACAATTCATTCATCACAGAAATGCGTCCGCCGTTAGGCGAAAAGAAAAAGCAAATTTCGCAGAACGTTACTCACATGCGAAGTTCGTTTGAAACGTAGTGAAAACGAATTTGGGTGGAGGCTTTCGGAGAAAACCGTAACCGCATGTGAGTTGTTGTGCGATGTGCATGTTTTCCTTTTGCTTGCCCCAAGGCAAGTGGCTCAAAAAAGAATCTAATTTTGTTTTTCTCGTCTTGGATTCAGGGCAGAGGGGTCAGGGGTGGATGCCCTGGAGCCAAAACTCCTTATTGTATTTTGTTTTCTTCTACACCACTTTTTTATATCTCGCACTTCTACCTTGTCCTGTTCTCTCTATTTTTTTCAACTTTAACAATACCTCCAATGCTTGCTTGACGGTTGGTCGTGGAATATTTGTACCAATAACAATTTCACCCGTTCCAGCAAATTCATTTTTTTCAAAAAAAGTCCAAACTGCAAGTTGTTTTTCTGACAACAATTTTTCAATATTTTCTTTTGACAATAGTTCAATCGCAGATTGTGATTGTTGCAATAAAATTGCGAAGAAAAATTCAAGCCATGTAGTGATGTCTTCGTTTTTTGAATGAAAAGTCTTTTGACTTCTTCTAAGTGCTAAATAATATTCTGTTTTATTATCCTCTACTAATTTTTCATGCGAAACATACGGCATATACAAATAGCCATTTTGAAGCAAGAGTAAATTTGTCAAAACTCTCGAAATTCTTCCGTTTCCATCCTGAAAAGGATGGATTGCCAAAAACTCAACCAAGAAATTTGCTATCACGAGAAGTGGGTGATATTTTTTCTCAGTAAGTAGAAAACTAGTTGACTCAATAAGTTCAATCATTTCCTTGGGCGTGAGATACGGAGATGTTGGATTAAAAATTATTCCAACTTCCTTTCCCACGTGGTCATATGCAACAACTTTATTTTCACCAAATTTATAATCTCCCAAATGTCCCTGGTCCTTGTCTGAATATTTCAGAAGCTCCTTGTGAAAATGCTTGATTGAACTCTCGTTAAACTTTAAGCTTCCCCATGAATTGAAAATATTTTCCAAAAGTTCATAATATCCTTTCACCTCTTGCTTATCGCGGTCAGCAAATTTCTGAATATTAATCCCCCGCATCACCTTTTCAATATCCTCATCAGAAAGTTGCACACCCTCAATACGAGTTGATGCACCAGTTGAGGTTATCAAAACAGAACGCTTAAGACGACCCAATGCTTGAGGACTCAATTTGGCACCAGTCACCCAACTGCCCTTCAACTCATCAATCTTGGCAATTTTTGAAATAATTTCCGCAGGAATATTATCAAGCCTTTTTGAGAATTTATCTTCGATATTATCGCTTTTTTGCTTTATTTTAGCCATAGTTTTTTGGATATATTAACTATATCCAATTATATCCAATTAACCCCTTTTCGTCAAATGTGTTACTATTCAGCATAAGCTTCGATAAGGCGTAATTTGTTTTTAACATTCAATTTTTGCGTGATGTTTGAAAAGCTTTTTCCTTCTTGCAGGTCGATTGCTAAATAATCAATTTTGGATATGCCTGGATATGGAAGTAAGTCATATTCTACTCCGTCGTATTCAATTCCGCTAACTAGCATTGGCAATTCTTCAAGTGGATAGTTTGCTAGTTTTTCATAATCAGAATCTGATAATTTTTCTGATTGTATATTTTCTTTTACAATTTCAATTATCAAATCTTTGAACCAATTATTATTTTCAAATTCATCACGTAAAATGGCAACCATTCTCTTGTGCTTATTTGTTTCGATTTTTTCCCAATTCAATATTTCAACAAGTTTACTTTTTTCCTCGCCAAGTTCGGTCAAAATATTTTCCACTATTGCCAATGCTTTTTCACCCTCTTTTATGCCGAGTTTATCGGCACGCTCTTTTTTGTAACCATTTTTAACTTCGTAGTTTGTGGAGTGGATTTTGTCGGGAATTAAAATTGCAACTTTATCTTTTGTATTTTCAAGAGCCCAAAGAATATAGTCTTTGATATTTTTCTGGGTGAAATATTTATTACCCAAAGAAATGCCTACAAAAATATTGAACTTTTTGGCAATTATTTCCTGTTCAGTTGTATTTAGACAGCTTGTAATTTTCATGTCTTAAAAAATTTCAATAAACTTTTTCTGCCCCTTTGTGGGCTGAAAAAAATCCTTATTACCCCTAGTTAAATAAATAAAAAAACAAAATTGGATTCTTTTTTGAACCAGGGCGTTAGCCCAAAAGGAAAACATGCATTTTGCACAACGTTGCCCATATCTGAAGTTTTCATCCCGCTTTATAGGACTAAACTTTTTATTACAGGCTGATATTTTTTAATGCACTCCACCTAAACTTTCATCAAAACTAAGGGATGAAAATTTGGGCGGAGGGAAATTGACACTCAATATTGTTTTTAATAGCGTCAATTTCCTGTAGCCAGATATGGGCTGTTATGTGCTGTAGTTAGAAATACCCATTCCTTATTTGTATTTTTTGGCGAATTGAATTCTTGATCTTCTTCCTATTGTTGGATTTTAGAAAAGTCTTCACTTAAATAAAAGTGTTATTTTATAGTCAGACTTTTAACAACATCTTCAAGATATTGAGTGTCTTTGGTCGCATCCACGCCACATGATGTGCTGAATAAGTAGTTATACTTTTTGCCGATTACTTCAATGAATGAATTTGTGCACATGTCTGCTTGCACATATTTTATGACTGTTAAATCATCTATTTTTGTCGTTATCGGCGTAATTCCTTTTTCTATTTCAGCAATCGCCTTTTCGACTGACTGAGCGGGCTTGAATTTTAGGCTATACGATCGGATAACACTACAACCTTCAAAAAGACTTGCCGGGCCGAATGACAGACCGTCATTTTCCAAATCAAACGAATTAAATTTGTATTTTTTATTACCCCAGTTTTTATTAAACGGCACATCAAACGATAGCCCCCTTGTGTCATCGGTATACAAAATATTGATGTCGGCAGGCTCGAAATTGAATGTTTCCTTGCAATCAGTTGAAGTCCCCGTGAAGTACTGACTAGTATTTTGAGGAGTCAATAAAATTCGGTTGTCAGCTTGCACATTCGGAGCAGTGGCAACTGGCTGACTTACTTTGTTTAATGTCGCAAAATATACAGTTGTGCCAATTAAAATGACAACAACGACTCCTAAAATTGCGATGATACTTTTTTGATTCATAATTTTATTAATTATTGATAAATTATATGAGTTTTAAGTATTTTGAGCCCCGTATTTCGCCAAAAAAATTTTAAAGTGTATTAAAGAAATTTCTGGGTATTTCACATAACGTATCTGTGTATCTGAAGTTTTTGCTTCGCTTCCATATTATATCAATAAAGAGAAAAGAAGCAAAAATTTGGGTGGAACGGAAAAGCCCAGCGCAAATATCTTCCTTATTGTAAGCTCTTTTTTGAATTTTTTTGTCCGAATATTGACATAAAGCCAGGTTTGTACTATATTCATGTGAAGTAATTTTAGCACCACAATCCAAGAAAAGGAGGACGAGCAAATGAAAATATGCCCACGTTGCAACAATAGCCCAGGCGAAGATTTTTGCACGAGGTGTGGCGTTGCAACTACCGAACAGCCAAAATGTGATGCTTGCCAAACAGAAATAATGCCGATTGTCATGGACTATTGTCCTGGTTGCGGAAAAGCAATGTCGCTTACCGCCAAAATATGGCAAGCTTTCATTGGTCTGTTTCGCAAAAAACTCAAAACTGCATAAAACTCCGTGCAACAATCTGCATACCACGGCCTTCGAAAAAATCGGGGGCTGTTTTTCTTTGCAAAAAAAATTCAAAAAAGAGCTATTAAAAAAAGATATTTGCGCTTGGCTTTTCCGCGTAACCAGATACACAGTGTTGGGCGATGTAAAAAATATTTTTCAATTTTTACTTAATAACTTTATACTTTACTTGCAGTATATCATCAGCAATTCTTGTTGCCTCTATAAAACTCAATCGCCTTTCAAATTCACCTTCGGCAAAAACCGAAATACCTTTTCCAATAATAGCAGGCTCAATATTCAGAATAACTTCATCAACTAAATTCTCAGCTAGAAACGAACTATTGTTTGAACTACCACCAACAAGAATTGCTGATGATATATTTTCAGCAATGGCTTTTTGTATAGCGTCCTTTGGTGAATTAGCTCTTACAAACGGAGCCTCTAGTTCAAGATTTTCATTTTTAGAAACAATGATCTTTAGTTTCGCATCAATAGTGCTGTAGTTATAATCTGGCCATTTTTGCACAAGTTCATACGACTTCCTGCCCGTGATAAAACAACCATACTGCTTGGCTAATTCGCCAAAGGACTTCCAGTTGGTTTCTGACAAAAAGTCCTCATTTCCATCCTTGCCGGCAATCATACCGTTCAAAGACATTGCCATGAATAAAGTTATCTTCATAATTTAAAAATTGAAAAATATTTTTTATTTCGCCCAACGTTACTCATATCTGAAGTTTTTGCGCAGCGTAGCTGAGCAAAAATTTGGGTCGAAAGAAATTGATTTTCCTTTGAGATATAAAAGTGTCAATTTCTTGAGCCAGATATGAGTTGTTCAACGATGTGCTTGGAAATTCTTATTCCGTAATGTATTTTATTTTTTGGCGCATTTATATCATTGCCATGTTTTGAGCAACAACTATTTGTTTATTTTTTCCATAACACCAACAGAGCCCGATCTATACGAATAATTTTTATCCTCGAATCTTCCATGCTCAAGACTTTTAAATGATTCAGCATCAGCAATATCATAGACATTATTTTTTAGATAAACATGATTTTTATCTTTTGCTACGCCAATATATAAAGGCTTGAAAGTTTCATAATCCACTCCGTTAAATATTTCTCCATCATAAAATATGTGCCTACTGTCCTTACAGTATGTGCCCAAGGGAAAACAAGAAAAGGTCTTAGGATCAACATTATCTAGTATTTCAACTGATGGAAAAATAACACAGCCATAGCCGCTGGTGCATGTATCTTTATATACAAAAAACATATCCTTAAAATATGTATAACTATCATTCTGAACTCCCTTTTTAAAATAAGATGTCTTGAAGTAATAAACTGCAAAAATAGCCATAACAACAATTAGTAGTATACTTAAAAATCTTTTTGCTTCACTCATAAGCATTTTTTATTATAATTTGTTATTTATTGTATTTCGAGTCCTGCATTCCGCCAAAAAATTTAAAATAGGTTAAAGAATTTCCAAGCATTTCGAATAACGTTACGAGTATGAGAAGTTCGGCGTAGCGTAGCGGAGACGAATTTGGGTGGAGGTTTTCGAAAAAACCGCAACCTCATACTCGTTGTTATGTGATGTTTACTTTTTCTTTTTTATTCCGCCCCAGCGGAATAGCTTTTCTGAAATAGATAAATTAAATTTCTGTCTTGGTTCAGAGGCAGAGGGGCCAGGGGTGAATGCCTCTGAACCAAGACTCCTTGTTGAATGCGTTATCAGTTGCTTCACCGAAGTAAGAAGCTTATTTGACCGCACTATAATTATTGAACTTGATATTAATGTTCTCAATTCTGATTCGGGTAGCCATAATCTCTTTTTTTCTTTGTTGAAATTATGATTAAGCAGAGTAAAACAATCAGACAGAACATTGTATTTATTCATGAGCTTAATAAATTTTACTATATTTTTATCTGTAAATCCTTTCTTCAAAACTACCTCGATAAATTTCTTATCAGTTTCACTCTTTGCGCGTTTTAATAATAAATAATTTGGATATGTAAGTCTTTGGTTTTTAAAATCACTTCCGTAGTCCTTATAAAAATTCTTTTCAACGGTACCAGAATGCATTGTTGGTGGAGCATAATCTCCAATATCATTAGAATATTGAAGTAAGGTAATCATCTCGGTATAGAGTTGCTCGATTTTTCTTTTGTCCTCCGTTTCTTTTATACTTCTAGCACCAACGACATAGCCAATTTCGGCTGAACGACCATAAAATTGTCCGCTAATTTTTCGGCAACGCTCAAAATATATCTCCAAAAATTTTGACTCATCAGAAAACTCGTCAATTTTACTAAAAATTCCAGTGTTCACTTCAAAAATTTGTGCTTTTGCGATATCCTGATCGATCTCTTTCAAGAGTCGGATGATTTCAGACTTTAATTCCAGCTCTAATGATAGATTTTCTATAATAGATTGCTGAATATTGCGACACATAACACCCGCAAGAACTCTGTTTTTTTCATCTTGCTTGTCTTTTATGTCACCTTTTTGATCTATGTAATGATTAATATAATATGTGGCAATATTTTCCACCTCTATGGCAGCCGTGATGTCGCCTATTAAATCTTTTTCTTCGTTTGATAAGCTATCAATTTTCAGCAATTTTCCGCCTTTGGCTATGCAATAGCCAACAAAAAAAACAAGAGGTCTAAAATTCTTGTTTTTTTCAATTTTCTTTACAAACAAATTTGAAATGACTTCCTTGTCAGCACCTTCGAATTTATCGAATGCTTTAAGTAAACCTTTTGTTGTAAGGTTTGCAATTGAAGTTTCTATTTCGTTGTACCAATTACTTGTTGACATGTAACAGGGGAAGGAATTGAACCTCCTACCTCGTCCATGTAATGGACGTGCTCTAGCCGATGAGCTACCCCGTCATAATAATATTAGTTTACAATATTATTAAATTCTTGACTACCCATGATTATTTTGAACCACTTGGTGTATTTTAGTGGATTCGCATCAATATCTTTTTTTAATTCTGATATTTTAATCCATTTGTATTCGCAAACCTCATCTTTATCGGGAGATATGTTTACTTTTTCCACTTGGCCTATAAATACATGGTCAAATTCATGTTCAATTAAATCGTTTGCCAATTTTTCTGCCTTATATAAAAAAGAGAACTCCTCTTTTAATTCGCAATCAAAACCCATCTCCTCAAACAATCTGCGATGAATAGCCTTGTCCATATCCTCGCCAATGCGAGGATGACTGCAGCATGTATTTGTCCAAAGTCCCCCAGAATGATATTTTTCAACATTTCGGCGTTGCAACAATAATTCCTTATTACTATTAAATACAAAAATTGAAAATGCCTCATGAAGCACACCCTTAACATGAGCTTCTAATTTTTCAACAGAACCTATTCTCTCGCCTTGCTCGTTCACGATATTTATATTTTCAGTCATTGGCTTTAAAAATTAATTAAATTTTTTCTGCTCCCCAAAGAGCAGAAAAACACATTATACCCCTCTTAAAAATAAAAGAAATTCAATTTATCTATTTCAGAAAAGCGTTGCCGTTAGGCAAAAAAGAAAAAGTAAATTTCACATAACGTTAAGGATATCTGAAGTTCATTGTAGTGTAGCGGAAATGAATTTGGGTCGAGAAAATTTCTCCTTCCTTGATGTAAAAAATACAAAAGTGAGAAATTTTTGAGCCAGATATTCTTTGTTATCGGATGTAATTAAAAGTTTTTTGTCTTCCGCCGTAGGCGGATGGATTATTTGGGACTATTTTTTATTTTCGAACTCCTTATTGAATTTTTGAATTACTATTTTAATTTGTACAAATTCTAAATAATCATAGTTACTCGTGGTTTTCGCATATTCATTTTTAAAACTTTTTTACTGCATCACAGAATCAATCAACCAGAATATTAAATAAGTTTCAACTTTAAAGTTGATAACATTTTTTCAAAATCTTTAATATTCACCTGTTTAGAAGGATCGATATGTGCCCCAATCTCATATTTGTCAAAATGCATTATATAATCCACTCCTTGAGAATCTGTTCTTTTAACATACTCGTATTCTCCTAATTTTATTTTTTCATACGTTGTATTTTTCAATCTTATACCAATCTCTCCGGGATAATCATACTTTTTTTCTGAAATAAAATTATCATACAGTTCATTGGTCGTTGATTTTACGTTTTGATTATAGATATACAACCCTGTAACCATTACCCCATTTGATTGATTAAATATATCATAATCAATACGCTGAATAACGTTACTATTTTCAACCCTACTAGCGCCTGAAAAACTATACTCGCCAGAACCATTGATAGAAATGAAGTTATCACTCAAACTAACACTAGTAGTATTGCTTATGCCTTCCCTATTTATATTATTAACATAAGGATTTATTGTGGAAATAGTTGGAACAATTTCTAATTGATCAAATACGCTATCAACGCTTTGTTTGCAGGCATATGAATTATTAACATCTTTAAAATGACAATAACCATTTTCCTGAAAAGATGCCGCATCCGCAATTTTATAAATATCACTACCCTGATAAACATTATTTTTATCTTTCGCGATATCTGGAGCCAAAACTACAAAGGTTTTCATATCAACACCACTAAATATTTCGCCCTCATAAAATATGTGCTTATCATCCTTGCAGTATGAGCTAGTTCCACTAAAGCAACTAAATGTTTTCGAGTTAGCTCCCTTAACTAGCTTAACATCCGTAAACAATATACATCCATATCCACTATTGCACGTATTTTTATAAACAAAGAAAAAATCCTTGTAATAATCAGAACCCACATTAGCAATCCCAAGTTGACTTCCATCAAGTGTAACTTTAAGATAGGCAGAGAAAGGGTATGTAACTATAAAAAATAATAACGGAACAATAACTATTACAGCCAAAAGGATGACAAAGAATCTTTTTGTTTCGCTCATTTTTTTAAAATTAAAATTATATCAACATTATAGCACAATTAAATTCTTCTTTACTGTTAATGAATTTTTTGAATTTGAATTTCGAAAATAAAAAATAGTCCCAAATAATCCGCGCAGTGGACAAAAAACTTTTAATTATTTCCGATAACGTATCTGTGTATCTGAAGTTTTTGCTTCGCTTCCTTAATATTATTCCAAATAGATAAAAGAAGCAAAAATTTGGGTGCAGTGTAAAGGAATTCAACAAATAATTTCCTTAATATGAGCCATTTTTTGGGATTTTTTGGGAAAAGTGGTTGACACAAACCAATCTTCCTACTATATTGACTTGATACTTTCTTAGTATCGCACACTATCCAAATAAGGAGACAGCCATGCTCACTATCAAGGGATTAAAAGTCGGAGAAAGTTTTATTTACAGAAGAGACCTGAAAAACGCCGAGGATTTATTTGACACTGTTGATGTTAAGACCGTGAATGAACGTGATGGCAAGCGAATCATACAAAACGGTTGCGATAACAAATATGTTGAATCGTTTAATGAAGATGAGGAAGTTTTTCGTGTAAAAAAATAATAAAACTTTCCAGTCGTGTGTAGCCGCCTTTCAGGATTCCTGATCGGCGGTTTTTCTTTTCCCAAAAAATCCCAAAAAATGGCATTCTGAATTGTAAAGATTATTTGTTGAATTCCTTTTCATGAAACCAGATACACAGTGTTGGACGATGTGCCGACCCTTTTATTCCTTACGGCATTTCGTCCAACTCCTTATATACGAACTCGTTGATATTTTGGCTAAAATTAGGTATAATTTTAGTGTAAACTTTAAATCATAACTGGTTATGAATGAAAGTTATTATCCAAGTCAAGATCCAATTTTGAAATTTAAGCAAGAAATGAAACTTCGAAAATTCAGTTCGAAGACTATCAAATCTTATTTACATTATATCACGGATTTATTGAAAGTATCAAGCAAAAATCCGAAAACAATCAATACTGATGATATTCGAAAATATTTGGAAGATTTGGCAGATAAAGGTTTGTCTGCTTCATCCTTGAATATTGCACACAGTGCTTTCAAATTATATTTTGAAAAAATCCTTAATCGCAGATTTTTTGCCAACATTCCCCGAGCCAAGCAACCGCAAAAACTACCAGAAACCCTTACCAAAGAAGAAATTCATCAAATTTTTGGAACAATTCAAAATGTAAAGCACAAATTAATGTTGGGATTTATGTATTCATCGGGACTGCGCGTTTCTGAAGTTATTAATTGCAAAGTTAAAGACTTGGATTTTGAAAGCAGATTACTACGTGTTCGCCAAGCTAAAGGCGCCAAAGATAGAACAACTATTCTCTCGGAAAAAATGTGCCCTATTTTGAAAAAATATCTGAAAAACAAGGGTGCAAATGACCATGTTTTTGAAAGTGATAGGGGTGGCAAGTTGACCGAGAGGACGGTGCAAAAAGTTTTTTCCGATGCTCTTTGTCTATCGGGAATAAAAAGACCAGCCACTTGTCATAGTTTGCGACATTCTTTTGCCACTCACCTCTTGGAAGCTGGCACCAGTATTCGATATATTCAAGAGATGTTGGGGCATGCCAAATTGGAGACAACGCAGATCTATACAAAAGTTGCCAATAACAATTTACAAACCATCAAAAGTCCGCTAGACTGAGAGAAACTAATAGATACGGATTAATTACGGATTTTTACAAATAACTAATACTCCATAATCCGTGCTTTTCAGTTATTTATCCGTTTTTATCAGTATCCTACATATGAAGTTGAATATTCTCAAAAATCCCAATCCCCTTTTGCGGGTAAAAACGGTGAAAATCAAAGATCCTCTTGCTAAAGATGTGCGGGAGCTTGTTTTGAATATGATTGAAACGATGTATGCCAACAACGGTGTGGGCTTGGCAGCCACGCAGGTAGGCTCGAATTTGCGCGTGTGTGTGATTGAAACGGAAGGTGTTCAATATGTGCTGATCAATCCGCAAATCACCGCCAAATCAAAAATTAAGGTTATTTCAGAAGAAGGTTGTCTTAGTTTTCCGGGAAAATTTTTTCCAATTTCTCGGAGTAAGGAAGTGCAAGTCAGATACATCGACGAAAACGGCAAAGCTAGCAAACTCAAGGGCAGAGACTTGTTGGCCAGAGCAATCCAACACGAGCTTGATCATCTCGATGGTATACTCATAATTGACAGGGTGAAAAAGACGCGCCAACCAAAAATTAAAATTGACCTTGATAAAAAACCTGCGCGTTTGTCATCCCACACTTGCCTGCCCGCCTCTGGAGGGATGCGGGATCCAGTTTAGCTCTTCAATCAGACTCGGTCCTGGATTCCCGTTTTCACGGGAATGACAATATGAAAATATTTTTACAAAAAATAAAATGAATTCAAAAAAAATTAAATTGCGAGTTGTTTTTATGGGGACTTCCGATTTGTCAGAAAAGATTCTTCAAGCCCTGATAAGCGATGAATACAATGTTGTGGGAGTTTTCACAAAACCAGACACCAAGGTTGGGCGAAAACAAGAACTTGAAAAGCCGCTAGTAAAACAACTAGCTGAGCAGAGCAACATCCCAGTTTTTCAACCTGTCAGATTTAAGACTGATGCAATTGAAGAATTGAGAAAATTAAAAGCAGACCTTATCATCGTAGCGGCATATGGAAAAATAATTCCCAAGGAAGCACTTGAAATTCCAGGTTTTGGATGCATCAATGTTCACGTTTCAATCTTGCCAAAATATCGCGGACCATCCCCTATTCAAAACGCTTTGCTTTCAGGCGAAACAGAAACTGGTGTAACCATAATGCTTATGGATGAAGGAGTTGATACTGGAGATATTTTGACTCAAGAAAAAGTAGCCATAGAGCAAAATGACACCACCGCAATTTTGATGGAAAAATTATCCCTCATAGGTGCAGCACTACTACTAAAAACCATTCCTCTTTGGATTGAGAGAAAAATTGAAACCAAACCACAGGATCATAGTCAAGCAACACTTTGCCAGTTGATTGAACGCGAAGATGGCAGAATATTTTGGACAGACAGCGCTGAAACCATATACAACAAATATCGCGGCCTAACTCCTTGGCCGGGGATTTTCACTTTTTGGAAAAATTCCTCAGAAATCATCAGGCTAAAACTGATCTCTATTGGTCTGCAAAAAATAAATCCTCTTGAAAAACACCAAACTGGCGAAGTTTTTGAACTGGGAAGTGACATTGGAGTTCAAACCGAGGATGGTGTCATCATAATCAAAGAAATTCAAAAGGAAGGCAAAAAAACTGTTACTGTAAAAGAATTTGTTAACGGCTATCCAAATTTTATTGGCGGCATTTTGCAATAGCTTTTAAACAAAAAAACAAAAAAAATGTTACACAAAAAAGAATCTGTCTTTGGAGTAAAAAATACAAATGAAAACGCCGCCCTTGCGGTGGGATTTGTTTTAATTTTATTTGTTATTGTTTTTACGCTCCTTCGCGATAATTCATTTTCAACTTCAAACAAGTCTAAATTGCAATCCAGTGATCCAGCAAGCAAACAAACAACCGCGGCATACAAAACAATTAGCGCAAGCGAACTAAACAAAAAGATTTTAATATCAACAAACAAAGATGACATCACATTGCTTGATATTCGTCCTTTTGAAGCCTACATTGCTGAACACATTATGGATGCCATAAATATTCCTCTCGACGAATTTCCTATAGATTCAAAAATTAATGCGCACAGCCTTGTTGTTATTATTGGCGCAGATAATGCCGACAAAGACATTGCCACTGCCATTGAAAAACTTGAGCAAGAAAATTACAAAAACAACATCATGCTAGCCGGTGGTATGACATCTTGGAAACAATTTATTGGAGCCACTGTGACTTATGGAGATCCAAAATCTTTCGTGGATCAATCAAAAGTTTCTTACCTCGATCCGGAAGAGTTGAATGCGGCTCTGACCCAAAAAGTTCCTGTTTATATTATTGATGTCCGCTCTAGCGAAGATTATGCTGCGGGACATATAACTGGAGCAAAAAACATCTCCATAGACGAACTCGAAAAGAGACGCAATGAAATTTCAGAAAAGAAAATTGTTGTGGTTGGCGCAAATGAGCTTCAGGAATTTCAAGCCTCTGTTCAAATGTATGATATGCTTCTTGTTTCCCCATATGTAATGCGCACCGCTATGCCAGGATGGAAAGACAAAGGATTTACATTGGTAAAATAGTGTTCCCAAGAAAATAACTTTGAAATTTTTGTTTTTCTGTTTTCTTTTTGGCCAATAGCTAAGACAGTAGCTTTTGAGCTTTTGGATATTGAGTATTTATCCAAAAGCGTGCTCAAAAAGGAAATAGAAAATAAAAAATTAAGCGGTGGGGTCACACATTACATATAATAAAAAACATCCCAATTATAATTGAGATGTTTTTTATTTAAGTTTCTAACTTGTTTATTTTATGCCAAGTTTTTCTTTCAATAACTTCAAGGCCTCATCCAATTGAGGATCGCGATTGTTCTCATAATCATCATTACTAAAGTCTACCTCCTTATCAGGCTTGATACCTTGTTCATTGATTTGAGTGCCGTCAGGCGTAAGCCAGCGCGCCACGGTGATCTTGGCGGCTGTTCCTTGCGGCATTTCAATGAATTCCTGCACACTACCCTTGCCAAATGATTTTTTTCCAATCAATGTCACATTGCTACGATTATTCTTGAGTGCTCCCGCCAAAATTTCCGAGGCGCTAGCACTTCCTTCATTGATAAGCACCACGGTTTCAAGCCCACTAGCAAGATCGCCTCCCCTTGTATACATTTTCTTTTGACTTTTGTTGCCACTCTCTTCAATAACCACTACTTTATCTTTGGGCAGCAATTTACTAGCCACATCAATTGAAGTTTCAAGATAACCTCCTGGATTATTTCTCATATCAATCACGAGAGCCCTATTTTTTTGAGCAACAACTTTTTTGATGGCTTCTGCAAAAAGCTTACTGGTATCATCGCCAAAACGCGTAATTTTTATATAGGCGATGTTGTTTTCCCTAACCTCAAGCGTCACACTTTTTACACTAATTATACCTCTTTGCACTGTAATATCCTGCGTATCAGCATTTCCTTCGCGATAAACAGTCAGCACCACATTTGTTCCATTTTTACCACGAATGTGATCAACAGCTTCTTCGATAGTCATATCGCTAGCCGCCTTTCCGTCAATTTTGATTATTTTATCCCCACTACGAATGCCAGCTTTTTCTGCTGGCGTTCCCTGAAGCGGAGCAATAACAGTAAGTATTCCGCCCTTTATTCCCAATTCAGCGCCAATTCCTTCAAAATTTCCAGAAATATCTTCGCCGAATTTTTGATTTTCAATAGGATCAAGAAAAGTAGTATAAGGATCGCCAGTGGCCTGCATCATACCTTTGATTGCACCGTAAAATAGCTTTTGAGCATCCAAACTTCCAGTGTCGACGTATTTATTTTTAAGCAATTCCCACACATTCCAAAATAAGGAAAAATCTATGACACTATCAGCACCCTGTTCTTTATTTTTAAAAGTTGCGCTTTCAATTGAAATAGGAGCCTTCAATTGATCATATTTTTGACCCCTTTCAAATCCCACCCAAAAAATTCCCGCAACCAAAACAATGATTGCAAATATTTGGAAAAAGTATCGTAGCATTCTTTTTTTGTAAATTCGAAATTCCTCCGGAGAATTTTTCAACTGCTGAGAATCTGGCATATTGTTAATTTTGTAATATTTAGAAGTTACGCGTTTCGAAACATTTCTTTTTTGGCCAATAGTTGGCGACAGCAACTCTTTGAGTTTTTGGATATTGAATATTCATCCAAAAGAGTGCCAAATAAGAAATGAGCTTTTCGTCGCTCGCTCGGAAATTGAAAGAGTACTTTCATTTCGCTCGGCTTCGCTAGAAAATAGTTGAGAAAGTGCGTAAGTCCTAATCCTATTAATTATGAATTGGGAGCGGTTTTCCTAGAAATTTTTTAAAATATTTAATTCCACTTGCAATATGAATCCAGGTATATTTATTAAACAATAATGATCTAATCACACCACCTTTAGCGCTTCCCTTGCCATGATAATGATGCATAGTGGCAAGAGGAAAATAAAAAACTTTGAAACCATTTTCCCAAAATCTGCGACACCAATCCACATCCTCCATATACATAAAATATCGCGGGTCCAGCAGTCCTACTTTTTCCAAAGCATTTCTCGAAATCATAACCGCACTTCCCATAATCCAATCAACCTCCTTGGGAGTTGTGTGATCATAATCATTCATCAAAAACCAGTCCAGGTGTTTTTTTGCAAAAGATAGTTTGCCCAAAAAAGTTCTACGATAAAGAATGGTAACTGGCTTATAAAAACGAAAGCAAGATGGTTGAAGTGTGCCATTGAAATTTAGCAATTTCGGACCAACCATTCCGATTGAAGTGTCGGATTTCAAAAACTCCAACATTGCATAAATAGAATCTGGGGTAACAAGAATATCACCATTAAGCATCAAGATGTACTTTCCTGTAGATTGTTCAAGTCCCTTTTTGATCAACGCCTGAAATCCAACATTTTTTTCAAATGAAAAAAACTTCACATCGCTATAATCTTCGCGCATCATCATTTCCATATACTCCTCGGTCGCACTATCAGCCACAATCAACTCATACGCAACATTGCTGGCGCATTTTTTGATTGAATCCAGGCAAACCTTCAGAAGATCCGGATTGCGATAACTTGTTACTATTATAGAAAGCTCCATCAGATATATTAGTTCAACAAATGAAACTAGTTTTTTGGTTCAATATCAACTTGGGCAGGAATTATGAAAATGTTTTTAAACACTTCCCTAATTTTGTCATAGTTGTCACCAATTGGCAGCAAGATATATCCGGTCTCTGGTCGTTGCTCAGGAGTATACAGCAAACCCTCTGTTGAATTTTCCAACACTCTTTGAGCCATTTGTGGATTGTTCATACCTTTTTCCAATTCATAAAGACGCTTCATTTCCCAGGCCTGCATATCAGTTCTCACATTATTACCAAGACTGTCGATCATTCCAGTTACTCGACCATAATCAGTCAATGTTCCCAGTGAAAGAGCTTTATCCTTTATCTTCTGAATAACAATCTGCTGTCTCTTTGCACGCTCAAAATCACTTGTGGTTTTTCTTGAACGAGCATAGCAAAGTGCTTGCTCACCATTAAGTGTTTGCTTTCCCGCTGGCAATTTGAAAGTTCCACCACACTCAACATTTGGATTTGTGCAAAGAGGATAACTTTTTGCAAGATATTTGGTTCCTTCACTTCTGGTATAATATTTATTTTCAAATCTTCCAGTTGGTTTTGTAAAGGTATATGCGTCGCATGCACGCTCTTCATTAAATTGCATACTTTCCTCAAATGGTTGTTTCAAATCAACCTCCACACCATCAATAGCATTGACCAGATCAGTGAAACCTTTGAAATTGATTGCCAGTGCATATCCGATTGGTTGACCAACAATTTCACTAACAACAGTTTTCATATCTTCCATACCACCACCTTTTCTTTTTTCTTCCCCATAAGCATACACCGCATTGATCTTGCTCCTCGAATCAGTTCCGGGATTTTGAACATACAAATCTCGTGGCACAGAAAACAACGATATCTTATTTTCTGTGGGCGCAATACTGGCAACCATAATAGTGTCAGCCAAAAGCCCACCACCGGTCAATTCCTCTCCGCGCATTCCTAAAAGTAAAATATTAACCCTTCCCTCTTTTTCACCTACCAATTCCTCAGTCACACCGGGAACCATACGAGAAAGACTTCCCAGCAAATTTCCATTTGTTGAAATTTTATCAAAAAGACTGCCTGTTTTCCAAGCAAAAAAACCGCCTACAAGCAGAATTATAGCAATAATAACAAGAAGTGGCTTCAGCCACCTTTTTTTAGTTGTGTTTTTCAATTCAGCCTTTGGATTTCGACTAAAAACTTGCTCATTTTCCATACAAAATATTATTTTTTACAATTAATTAAGGGTTCTTAAACAATCTGCTCAATTATGCCGCAAATTCTCATAAATTGCAAGCATCTTATGCGCTGATTTTTCCCAAGAAAAAAAGCCAACTCGCTGCTTTCCCAATCGAATTAGCTCACTTCGAAGGTCATTATCCATAGAAATATCATACAACTTTTTTGAAAAATCATCAAGACTCTGCAAATCAAAGAATAATGCGCTTGTCTCCGCAATTTCTTTCAAACTAGGAATATTGGAGCACAGCACTGGCACGCCGCGGCTCATCGCTTCAAGCACTGGAATACCAAATCCTTCATATAAAGAAGGAAAAACGAAGGTATGTGCCAAAGCAAAAACTGCCACCTTGTCTTGCTCATCGATAAACCCAGGAAACACCACATCTTTCTCAAGATTAAATTTGGCTACATTTTTTTTAATTTGAGCATCAGTATTGTGTCCTTCAATGTTGCCACAAATAACAAGCTTAGTTCCTCCAAGACTATCTTTAATACGAGCAAAGGCAGCAACTAGGTGCGAGACATTTTTGCGCGGCTGCAAAGTGCCCAAATATAAAATAAAATTTTCAGGCAAATGATATTTTTCTCGTATAAACGCAAGATTTTGCGCCTCTATCGTTTTTGCAAATTCCTCACTAATCGAATTATGAATCCACTCAACTTTTTCAGGATTAACTTTATAATATTTAATAATTTCATCTTTGGTAAATTGCGAAACTCCAACAATTTTGTCTGCGCGCTTCAAACTGAGTGGAATCAATATTTTCAAAAAAAACAAATCTAAAAATTTTATAAACTGCGGAAAGAAATTAAACGAGATGTCGTGCACAATCGTCACGATCTTAACTTTTCTTGAAACAAAAAATGGCGTGATGTATTGCGTGTGATACACATCCACCGGATTTTTTTTGAGATATTGCGGCAACGTCCAAAAATTCCAAACAAATTTGTTTTTAGTTGAAAGTGAAATGATTTCAAAATTATCTTTTCCAGCAATTCCCAACTGCTCACTAATTTCTTTAAGCATCACAGCATCTGCAATATCCGTAAATAATTTAAATCTATGATCCGTGCCAATCTGTGCGAAGCTTTTAACCAAATTAAAAACAACCACCTCATCGCCAGTCCTCTTTTTTCCTATTAATCTAATGTCGATACCTATATCCATGAAGCATTTAGCATATAGCATGTAACATTCTGCATTCATTGTTACATGTTTTATGTTTTATGTTATATGTTTTTATGATTTCGTAATAATCCCACTGCTACGCCTAAATAACTCCAAACAAATCCCAAAAATATTCCAGAATTAAACAAGTTGGGAATAATAACAGCAACCAAACCAGCCATCACAAAAAGAATCACTGTCCCATTTTTATTCTTATTGCCATTATTCAAAAATGCACCGATTGATGATACAGGAATATATCCAAGCAATATCACAAATGATAATATTCCGAGCAGACCGCTCCCTAGCCAGACTTCCAAAAAGATATTGCTGGCATTGAGTGAACCTGCACCCCCGCCTGCAACGCTTTGCTTATCAATGAGATCAGGCGTAGCAATGCGGGCAGGGCGTTCATCCGTGCCCAAAATTTGTGAGATGCTTCCCCATCCAATTCCAAAAATAGGATTTGATTTTATCTGCTGCCAAGATTTTTGATATATTTCAGCGCGAATATTCACATTTGGATCTGGTCTGTCAACCTCAATAATACTACTACCAAGAATTCTTTCTTTTTCTATGTCCTCGAGATTAATGTGCCTGCAACCATAATTTACCAATTCATCAACACTGAGAATTTTTTGCGGCACAATATTATCGCCGCTGCTTTGACATGCAATTGTTATTTTCTGAAGTCCTGCTGTGCTCGCCGCCCTGTTTGCCAATTGAAAACGAGTCAGCGGCATTGCAATTACAAGTGCACCGCCAAGCGCAATCAAAACAAGCAACATCTGCATTCCAGCTTTTTTCCATTGCCACTTTTGCATTTTCAAAATATTTAGCAATCTTTTCCATTTGCTCCGATCCCCTTCTCCAAGCTCAGCATAATTTCCAAGGAGAACAAATTTCAGAAAAACAACCACCACAAACACCGCCCCCACCCAAGCACTGCGTGAAACGGTTAGAATCAAAACAATAAAAGAAAGTGTCAAAAAAAGATAACTTCCCATTTTTTTGAAAATTTGGACATTTAAAAATTTATTGGAAATTGCCTGCCCGGCCAGGGGAAATTGCCCGCCTGCTTCGATATGCGAAGCATTTCGGGCAGGGAAATTGGAAATTTGACCATCATTGTCTTTCACGCAACCCCTATTAATCACATATAGCATTGTCAACAAAACAGCCACAATAAAAGTGATATATATACCGAGCCAATCCGCCTCAGTAAATGTTCCATTTGGTCTTCCGGGCATCACTTCAAAGGAATTGGCGCCAGTTAAAAATCTGATATTTTGCCAAATTGAATATATCATTACCACCAAACCACTGCTCAAGAAAAATGGCACGACACGTTTTGCATCTTCAAAAGATTGCACATAAATTCTAACCAAAAAATATAGGGCAACAAAAGAAAGTGCGATTATTGATTGCTTGAAACTCATTCCCTTATCTGTCGCACCCAGGGCGCTCAAAAAACCAGCCACAGCAAAAATAACAGGCATAGCGTCATACCAAGCAAATTTTGGCAATGCAAATGCAAGACGCTTTGACAAAGCCTGAACCAAGAGCGCAATTATTGTGATGAATCCAAAAAATTGATATGGCCTAAGCGACAAGCCAATTTCCTTTGGCGCAAGATTAATATTTTCCAAAGCCAGCGCTCCCACAAAAAAAAGAAACGTCCAGCCAGGACGATACAATCCCAAAATCAAAGTCAGCACTGCAAAAACTGCAAAGTCCCCCAAATTCCTAAACGGCAAAAGCCCCACATTAGAAAACCAAATAGCAAAAGAAACCAAAATAATATTAGCCAAAATGAGATATTTTTTAGTCATGTTGCCCTCCAATACATTGACAAATTGTTTTAGATATGGGATTTTCATATAATAGGTTTAAACAAATAGATAGTAGTAATTTAAAAAAATTGGACAGGGGGAAACAAAATGCATATTTCATTTACTACGGAATTCATCAAGGCTTTTCTAGCGGTTCTCCTATCAATATCATATCTATGCTATGCCGGCGGAATAATTGCGTTATTTTCTTTCTGGTACTATAAGCTCAAAGGATGGGACAGGTTATGGAATAAATCATTATACTTCGCTGTTCCACTTTTCTTTTTTGCTGCCACAATTAACATTTTCATGTATTGGCTATTCAACGTTTAAAACATTAGGACATGTGCATCTGCACCTCTGTCCTTTTTTATTTATACTTTTCATTAATTATTATATTCATCATCTTTTCAGTAAATTTGTCCCATGAAAAATGCGTGGAGCGCTCCTTGCCTTTCAAGGAAAGAGCTCCAAGCAAATGATTATTCATCAAGACATTTTTCATCACCATCGCCAGGTCGTCCACACTTTTGGGGTTGCAATAAACAACACTGTCACTACCAACTTCAGGCAGTGAAGATGTTTTTGAGGTGATCACGGGAGTGCCCTGACTCATTGCTTCCAAAACAGGAAGTCCAAATCCTTCATATAATGATGGGTACACAAAAACACTGGCATTTTTGTATAATGCCGGCAAATCCTCTTGAGCGACAAATCCTAACAACGAAACTTCTTTTTCAAGTCCAAGACCTTTCACAGCAGCAGAAACATCAGTGACCAAGGGAGCAAGCTCCGGCATCATTTTCCCGGAAACAACAACTTTTGGAAGCCAACTGGCGTGCCCATATGCTTCAAACAAAATCTTATAAGCCCTGAGAATATTTTCTGTGTTTTTTCTAATCTCCAGTCCCCCTCCGGAATAAATATACCCCGCTTCCAAATTATATTTTTTCAAAATGCGCTGACTCTCTTTTTCTGAAACTTCTTTTTTATAAATCTCATCGACATCAATATACGAAACAGTAATTTTTTTTGCATCAATTCCCAAATGAGCAATCAAATCTTTTTCGGTCCGATGCGAAACTGCAATAATCTTGTCGACTTTTTTTATAGCTCGCTCAGTAAGCCACTGATACAACTTTTTGCGCCAATTGTTCAAGTACTCTGGAAAAAGCCTTGGAATGATATCGTGCACAATCATAATATGCTTCACTCCCATATGTAGTTGTACGGTAGTGGTTGATTGATACAGGCTGAGCAAAACATCGCATTTGTCTTTTTTTATCCTCCTTGGCAATGAAAACTTCTCCCACCAAATCTTGCGAATCAAATCATCCCTCTTATATACAGGCAAAAAAACTCTCTTACTGAACCCATCCGCCAAATCAAAATCAACATCTTCTTCAAGATACAAAACAAACTCAACTTCCTTATCATTTGAAATTTCCATCAATTTTCTCAAAAAATTAATGGAAACCTGCCCTATTCCCGTGTTTTGTTTGCGCAAAAATGACGCATTTATTCCTACTTTTATCATATTATTATTATAACCCATCATTTAAAATAAACAAAGAACAACAAGCATTTAGCCGAAACCTGGCAATGTGAGATTATTTTGTTTTTGGCCGATAGCATTTTTGTTTTGCCTGTTTTCTTTCGAGGCAACAGAGAGCGATAGCGAACTCTTAGCGAGCAATCATAGTTCTTCGATTGCGAAGCGTGCCGAGAAAGGAAACAGGCAAAATAAAATTGCACCAATCTCTTGAAACTTAGAACTATCAATTGTACATGATTCGCCTTTGGATATTGAGCATTCATCCAAAAGCGTGCCAAAAAAAGTATTCTCGCGTTGTGAACAAAAAAAGACACCGATCGCCGAACAGCAATCGGTGTCTTTAAATTTGTTCTTCTTTATGCCATTTTCATAATATCAGTAACAAGTGTGAGCACATAATACCCCATAGCCACAGTCAAAGACAGGATGACGACAGGTACTGCAATATGAAAAGCCATTTCTTCAATGTGCATCTTGTGATGTTGTTTATGCATAATTTTATACTTATATAAATTAACCATCTATTATACACCCAAATCATCTTTTTGTCAACCCCGTTAGAGATTTCAAGCGTAAACTCAAATAATAAGCTTATTTTGAGAGATAAATTATGATATTTAATAAAACAACAAATGTGAAATCTCTAACGGGGTCAATCCCATTGCGATTGACCTAATTTCCATAGAAAGATATACTATGAACATTGGCTTTTTGCCTAAATAATAAGAAAAAACTTTTTAATCTAAAAAATATGAAACAAAATGAAAAACCGGTAATTTGCGTGATTGGAATGGGTTATGTGGGCTTGCCTCTTGCTGCAGTTGCTGCAAATAAGGGTTACGAGGTTTATGGCTTTGATAATGACCAAAAGAAACTTGATTCAATCAAACAAGGAATTTCTCCTTTCAAGGAAGAATTTTTGGAGCAGCTTTTGCCCAAAGTCAAAATCAATGTGTTCAGTGATCCAAAGTTGATGTCGCAATGTGACATTCACATCATATGTGTTCCTACGCCAGTGGACGAAAAATATTTCCCCGATCTTGGACCAGTTATCAATGCTTCCAAAACAGTTGCTCAGAATATGAAGAAAGGTTCGCTTGTTATCCTTGAATCAACAGTAAACCCAGGTGTTAGTGAAGAATTTGTCAAACCTATTTTTGAAGAAGCTGGATTTGAAATCGGCAAGGATGTTTTTATCTCACATTGCCCAGAGCGTGTTAATCCAGGCGACCCAAAGTGGAACGTTTCCAATATTCCACGCGTAGTTGGATCTTTTGATGAAATTGGTTTGAAACGCTCGCAAGAATTTTATGAAAGCATTGTGGATGCCCCAATTATGCCAATGGCAACAATCCGAGAAGCAGAAGCCGTAAAGATCACTGAAAACTCCTTTAGGGATATCAACATTGCCTTTGTAAATGAATTAGCCAGATCATTTGAGCGAATGGATATAGATGTTACCAATGTAATTAAAGGCGCATCAACCAAACCGTTTTCATTTTTGGCGCATTGGCCAAGTTGCGGCGTGGGCGGACACTGCATTCCAGTTGATCCATATTATCTGATCGAAAAAGCCAAAGAAAATGATTTCGATCACGTATTTTTGCGCGCTGCCAGAAAAATAAATAACAGTATGCCAGAATATACAATTGAACTTTTGCAAGATCAACTTAACGAAATTGAAAAATCACTCAAAGGAACAACTGTTGGAGTTCTTGGTTTATCCTATAAAGCCAACGTTGGAGACCTCAGAGAAAGCCCCTCATTTGAATTGATTAAACTTTTGGAAAAAAATGGAGCCAAGGTTGTCACATTTGATCCTTTTGTGCCCGCAATGTCCAGCGCCAAAAGCATTGATGAACTTTTGGAAAAAAGTGAAGCAATACTACTTGCTACCAATCATCAAGAATTTATTGATATTCCTGTTGAAAAGTTTGTACAAAACAATATCAAGGTTATCACTGATGGAAAAAATTGCCTCAACAAATCAGAAATTCAAAAGTATGGTATAATTTATAAAGGAATAGGACGTTAAATAAATCAAAATTTAAAAATCAAAAATCAAAATTTTTGAATTCGCTTTGCTCATGTTTTTATAAGTCACTGCAAAGCAACTCCTAAATTTTCCATTTTGAGATTTACATTTTACATTTTATATGTTTCATCTCATTAAATTTGCAATTTGGCTGGCTGGACTTGCGGTTGTCGCATATTTTGCACTTCCCTATTTTGGATATGAAGTTAATTTGAATTATTTTAATGAAAGCAAATCTGTTTGTCAGCAGAAATTAAACGATTGTTCAAAAGAATTTATCAAACAAGGAACTCAGAACGCCAAATGCGATCTCAATTGTGTTGATCCCAAATTAATAATTAAAAAACAATAGCGATGAGACTCATCATAAACCTTCCAGCTTTTAACGAAGAAGAAAAAATTGGCGAAACAATTCAGAGAATCCCCAGAAAAATAACGGGTGTTGATGAAATTTTTGTGCAAGTCATTGATGATGGATCAAAAGACAAGACAGCCAAGGTCGCCAAAGATGCTGGAGCTGATTTTGTTTTTTCGCACGATGTCAATCGAGGTATTGGGGTGACATTTCGAACTGCCACTGAGAAAGCCCTCGAAAATGGAGCTGACATAATGGTGAATATTGACGCCGATGGACAATTTAATCCAGATGATATCGCAAAGATCATAGCCCCTATTTTAGCGGGCGAAGTTGATATGACAAGTGCTGATCGTTTTGGCGAGCACAAGGCCAAAAATATGCCAGCTGCCAAATATTACCTGAACCGCTTTGCAGCTTGGATTATAGGCTGGTTTATGAACTATCCCATCAAGGACCTTACTTGCGGCTTTCGAGGTTATAACAGAGAAACATTACTTCGATTGAATTTACCAGGAGCTTTCACCTACACGCAAGAAGTGATCATTGACGCGCTTGGCAAAGACCTGAAAATAAAATGGATTCCAGTAGAAGTTACTTATTTTGAAGGAAGAAAATCGCGAGTAGTACGTAGCATTTATAAATATGTTAACAACAGCGCAAAAATAATCCTCAAAGCAGTGCGCGATGTTCGCCCAATGAAATTCTTTGGAATTCCAGGATTATTTTTGATAATAATCGCCTTAGTTGTTTTTGCATATTTTATTTTCTTATACTCACAGGATTTTAAAATTTCACCATATCGAAATTATTTAATTTTTTCAATTTCAAGCTTCCTCATTGGTCTTCAATTTTTAGTATTCGCGCTTATTGCCGATATGATCAAATCCAATCGAAAACTCACTGAAGATCAAATGTATATGATGAAAACAGAAAAATATAAAAAATAATACCCTTCTCAAAATTTATCCAAAAAAGATGCTGTTTTCAATGGCATCTTTTTGTTTGAGACAAAGGTTGAAAATAATTTACTTTTGCGCTACAATAAACATATGAAACAAACTAATATTATCTTTATTTCAAGGGCTTATCCTCCTGTTATTGGCGGCATTGAAAACCAGAATTACGAGCTTTCATTGTGGCTGGCAAAGGTTGCGAACATAAAAACAATAGCAAACACAAAAGGTAAGAAATTTTTACCATTTTTTTTGCCTATTGCTCTTTTTCAAGCTATCTTTTTACTTCCAAAATATGATGTTGTCCTGTTGGGAGATGGCGTGCTAGGTATTATTGGTTGGATAATTAAACTTATCTCAAAAAAACCAGTTATTTGTGTTGTGCACGGGCTTGACCTGACATTCATCTCTAAGATATATCAGACACTCTGGGTTAATTTCTTTATTCAAAAAATTGACAAATTGATTGCTGTTGGCAATGAAACGGTTAGCGTTGCCATTAAGAAAGGAATTTCCAAGGAAAAAATTGTTTTCATTCCAAATGGTGTCGATACTGAAAAACATCTTATTCAAGCTTCGCAAGCTGATCTTGAAAAAATTATTGGCAAATCGATTGCAAATAAAAAAGTTTTGATGACTTCCGGGAGACTCGCCAAAAGAAAAGGTGTGGCGTGGTTTGTAACAAACGTGATGCCAAAACTTGATGAAAGTTTCATATACGTTGTTGCAGGCGCTGGCCCTGACAAGGAAAACATAAGTCAAGCGATTAAAAATAATAATCTTGAAAACCGCGTAACAATGCTTGGATACATTCCAGATCAAGATAGAAACATCCTTTGGGCAACTTCCGATCTCTTTGTGCAGCCCAATATTAAAATTGCTGGCGATATGGAGGGTTTTGGCATTTCAGTGATTGAAGCTGGGGCCTCAAGACTTCCAGTGCTCGCCTCAAACATAGAGGGACTAAAAGATGCCATCAAAGATGAAAGGAATGGATATTTGGTTGAATCAGAAAATGCTGATGCTTATGTTGAAAAAATAAACAAGCTTTTTGAAAATGGCAATCCTCGGGAAACATATGGTCAAGCAGTTCGCGATTTTGTGATTGAAAATTATCAATGGAAAAACATAGCCAGGATATATTTAAGCGAGATTGAAAAAGTAATTAATAAAAAACTGTAGAATTGTCATTCCCGTGAAAACGGGAATCCAGACCCGACACCAATTATTACTATATTATTGCAATAATAAATATACTGAGACTAAGAAGGACTAGATTCCGGGTCAAGCCCGGAATGACAAACTTACCAATGCTAAAATTAACAAAGATCTAAAACAATGTTCGATTTCATCTTCTCACAAACTATATTTTACCTAACACTAATCCTAGTGCTTTTTATTCCTGGTTTTTTTCTGATTTTGGCTACGCGAATGCGCAAGGAATTTTCACCCTTGGAAGTGTTTGTTTTGTCATTTGGAAGCAGCATAGTGTTGATTGATTTTCTTACAATAGCGCTTGGCAAATCCCCTTTCGGTATCACTCGCAATAGCATTATTGGCGCAATCATTCTTTTCAGTATTATTTGCTTTGCCGTTTATTTAATTTTTCACAGAAAAAACAAAGGTCAGCCTTCAATTCCAGCCTCGACAGCTTCGTCGTCCAAAATAAAAAAACATTCAACAATTTTGGTTATCACTCTTTTACTTTTAACCATCTTTATCAAAACAATTTATTTCAAAGATGCAATTTTCCCAACCGCAACTGATCTTGGACATCATATGTATTGGACAAAAGTTATCGCTGTCACAGGACAGTTGCCGCAATATGAAAAAGTTGAAATTCAAGAAGACTTCACATTAGGAGAACCATCACCTATTGCTGATTTTATTATCGGAGAACACTTGCCATTTGCAGCAATTGCGATTGTTTCTGGGGCTAGTGTTATTTCAGCTTTTCCCGTCCTGACACTTTTCTTGATTCATATTATGTCTCTCTTGGCTATTTTTGTTCTCGCTCAAGCTCTTTTTAAAAATTCCAAACACAAAGATTCCATCGCTACTGCGACCCTTTTCCTTATTGGTCCGCTTTGGGCGATAGCCTCACCTCAAGCAAAATTCGCCAGTGGTGGAGTTATTGGAAACAATATTGGCAACCTCCTGATACCACTAATCATCATACTTTTCCTCAAAGCACTTATTGAAAAAAAATCAAACATTCTTTCTTATGCATTATTTCTAAGCTTGGGATTGGCATATACGCATCATCTCAGCACTTTTATTTTTGCATTTATCCTCTTTTTTACAATCATTGCATATGCAATAATCAACCCAAAAACAATTTTGCAAGATGCAAAAGAATGGATGAAGCTGATAATCTCTCCTTGGGTCTTAAGTGTTCTTGCAGCAGGAATTATTTTTATTTTCCTGTTATACACCCCAACGTATCTCAACACTACAGCAATTGACACTGCTGTTGGCGCGCCAAGCAAAGCCACGCGCACTGGACTTACTCTCGATCAATTCAAATCAACAGCTGGTGAAGCGCGCTTTGCTTTTGCGCTCATCGGAATTGTCCTATTATTTTTTGCTCGCAACCTAGGCAAATACAATCAAGCTTTTTTAATTGGATGGATCGGAGCCCTTACCATTATGTCACTTCGTCCCAATTGGCTTTTTGTGGATATTCCCTCTAACCGCGTCGCCAGCTATATTGTATTTCCGATAGCTATAATTGCGGCATATGCACTGATAAAAATTTTAACCACACTTAAATCAGAAAACAAAAATTATCTCAACCCGATTTTTTTATTGGCCACTTTTTTTATATTTCTTTCATTCATTGCCACGAGCGGATTTTATGACAACGCCCTTGCCCTCAATGATGCCAGCAGCGCCAGCAAAGCACTTCAAACATACAACGCCTCCGAATATCTCACCCAGCGAAGCGATGCCAAGGATATGATTCTCAAAGATCACAACTACCTTGCCGGCGATTCTTGGATCAAACTTTTCACAATGCGCGGCTACAGCTATCCCCTTTCTCGAGGATATTTCAAGCGTTATGAAGATGAAACAAAACAGCGCGAACAGTGCACCAATTTTATGATATCCACCCCAACCACAACGGAAGCCAAGCAATGTTACGATGGAACTGGCACTGATTTTGTTATGATAAATCCAAAAATAGACAGTTCACAATTTTCCCGTCTAAAAGAATTTTGGCAAGTCTACTCAGCTGACGACATAGCTATATTTTATAAAGCACAGTAAACCGATTCGAAACTACGAAACATGTACGAATCTACGAAAAAAAAATTATATAATCAAAAAACATTATGAACCACAAGCTTATTATTCTAGCAACAGGTTTTTTTCTTTTAACAAGTTTTGTTTTCCTATCAGTTATTGAAGGAAAACAAGCAGACATCAGCACTAAAAATGTGTGGATGGTATATTTTGAAAATCCAAAAGACAAATCGCTCAATTTTACCATTGAGAATCATTCGAGCAATGCAAATTTTCATTGGGAAATTATGGCTGACAAGGATAGTGTCACTCAAGGCAATAGCGTGATCACAAACGGAGCAAAAAAAACAATTCCAGTTTCTTCAGATGGAATCACAAACAAAAAAATAACAGTAATCATCACAAGTGACAACAACGAGAAAACAATTTATAAAAATTTGTAAAATTTAATGATCTAAGCATTTGTCATCCCGCACTTGATGCGGGATCCAGGTTCGCGCGCAAGTCTGGCAAAGTTCTGGATTCCCGTTTTTACGGGAATGACAATGAAATATATCCTATGAGAAAAATCTTACTAATAACCCGTCCCATTGCTCCGCCTTGGGATGAGGCATCCAAGAACTTCGCATACTATCTCGCCAAAAGCGTTGATGGTTTTGATTTCAGCTTGCTAACACCGAGAATTATCAGCGACTTTCCGGAAAAAATAAATCAAATTCCAATTTATTCAAAAAATCACTTGGATTGGAGTGAACGTTTGCGTTTGCTGAAAATTGCACCGATGATCAAAAATTTTGACGTCGCCCACTTTATGCTCACACCCAACAAGCTCAACGCTTGGGCTTTCAAAACATTTCTTACAAACAAGAAGACCAAGACTATCCAGACTATCGCCACTTTGCGCGAAGATCTTTTTTCCGACGAAGATTTCAAAAAAATTATTTTTGCCGACCTGATCATCACATATTCAGACTATGCAAAAAGCAAACTTGAAAAAATTGGTTTTGAAAATATTGTGCGAATTTATCCCGGCATTGATATTCAATTATATTCTCCAGCTCCAAAAGATTTTAACACAATGGAACTTTTTAAAATCAAGCAATCTGATTTTGTAATCTCCTATCCAGGAGAATATACTCGCCTGGGTGCAACTGATGACATTGTCTCTTCCCTGCCAGAACTTTTTGCAAAAATCCCAAACGCCAAATTTGTTTTTGCAAATCGCGTGAAAAATGAAAAGGACGCACGCAAAAAAGAGGAGATCATTGCAATCCTGAAAGAAAAAGGAATTTTGGAAAAAGTAGTTTTCACGGACACCTTTGCCGATATGCCAAAAATATACAACTTTTCAGATGTCGTCATTTTTCCGGTTCAAAATATGCAAGGAAAATTTGACGTGCCACTTGCTGTTATTGAAGCAATGTCCTGCGCCAAACCCGTGATAATATCAAATCTCCCAATTCTACAAGAATTCACTTCCCAAGAAAATTCGATTGTTATTGACCCTAAAGATCCAACACAGCTCAATGCAGCAATTGTTGATCTATTTGAAAATAAGGAAAAATGTGCCAAAATAGGTGAAGCAGCAAGAAGTTATGTGGCGGAAAATTTTGACATAAATTCTGTTGCCAAACAATACGAACAAACATACACCAAACTGCTACTGTAGTTTGAATTTACAATGATCAATTTACAATTTTCAATAAATGCTCAATGATGCAATGATTAAACTTGCATTTTGGTTTGAAAATTTTTAAAATTGAAAATTCAATGAAAATTGTGAATTGAAAATTGAAAATTATTAATAATATTTATTAGAATATGAAGTATAATCTAACCCAAAAATCAACCCACGAGCAAGAATTAAAAACAGATAGAATGTCTGTGCCGGCACTTTTTTTTATGAATCAAAATCTTTTGCCAGAAGAAGAAACCTTCTCTCAAGTGGAAGACATCGCTTCAAATAAAGACACTTTTTTTCGCAACACTGTCGCTATGCCAGATGTCTGCTCCAAACCGGGAAGAAAAAATGCTGCTGGAACAACGATCGCCAGCGAAAAATATATCCTCCCGCAAGTGAATGATTCTGATCCAAACTGCGGAATGCGTCTTGTTAAAACAAGTTTAAACGAAGATAACATCTCACCGGAAGAAATTCATAAATTATTTCAAGAATTAGTTGAAGTTGTTCCTACTAAAAAATTTGTTGGCACAAAGGTTCCTTTTAATGTTGTGGTTGATATCTGTCGCCAAGGCACAAAAGCAATCATTAAACACTTAGGAATCCAAACCAAAAATGAACTAGAAAACACTCAATGTGGAGGAAGCTTTTTTGAAAAAGAAATGACTCGTCAGGATATTTTTGATGTTATCCCAAAACTTTATTTAAACTTTGCAAAATATCGCCTAGGCGTGCTTGGGGCTGCCGGAAATCACTTTCTTGATTTGATGAAGGTCGGTGAAATTGCCGATTCTACAATAGCAGAGAAAATGGGGATTAAAAAAGGCCAATATCTTTTCATGATCCACACAGGAAGCGGAATCCTTGGTCAATACACCATGTACACACACACCGCCAAAAAGGCTGAGCATCTTTCACAGGCCGTTATGGTTGCGCTTGGGCGAATGACATTCAGTTCTCGCAAAAAAGATGTTTATAAAAAGATGCAAGAAAAAATAAAGCTACATATGACCAAAGATGATTCTCTTTTGAAATATGATGCAAATGGAGAAGATGGCGAAATGTATATGAACGCCCGCGCTGCTGCTTCAAATTTCGGCACAGCAAACCGAGCTGTCATCACACACAACATCTCCGAGGCCATCAAAAAAATTCTCGGTCGTGATCCTGAAATGGATTTGATTTATGATCTGCCACACATTTCCATTACCAAAGAGCAGCATTTCGGAAAAGATGTGATGATTCATCGTTCCAACACTTCGCGCGCCTTTGGTCCTGCAAAAATGTCGCACCATCCGATTTACAAAGAAACAGGAGAACCGGCTTTCATCCCCTCTTCAATGAGTACTGATGCATACATCTGTGTCGGCACCGACAGAAACGACCAAAGTTTTTATTCTGCTCCACACGGAACCGGCAAAGGAAAAAACAATAATGAAAAAAGTATTTCAAATAAAGAAGAACTTTTTGCCAAGATGGAAGAAAAAGGTGTTCGACTTTATAACGCCCAGTCTTCAATCGTCATCAATCAAGACAGCGCCAAATATAAAAATATTGATGAAGTGATCAAAGGAGTTGAAGCCAACGGCGTCGCACATATTGTCGCCAAAATGAAACCAGTTTCCGTGCTTATGTATTAATTACTAGGTTTTAGGTGGTAGGAATTAGGTATTAGGTGCTAGGTTTTAGATTTTTATAAAGCAAATATTAATTATATGAAGATAATCTCCATATCGGGTTTGGATGGGTCTGGAAAATCCACTCAAATAGAATTACTAAAAAATTATCTTGAATCACAAGGCAAGAAAGTTTTTTATTTTCATGCTGTGCAGTTCTCGATAGCCAATAAATATAACAAACTACCAACCACTAACAACCCACAACAGGAAACGAAATCCGTGACGAAGGCTAGTTGGCTACAAATCCAACTGCGCAAAGTTGCGCTATGCATTGACCTGCTGCGCTTTGTTTTGCTACGTAACAAGCTACGTAACAATGGCTATGACTATATTCTCTCCGACCGCTATTTCTACGACAACATCATCAACATTGCATTTCTTCAAAATTCCCCCCTAACACCTAGAACCTATAACCTAATACCTACCCCTGATTTCGCTTTTTATCTCAACACTTCTCCAGAAAAAATAATGCAACGTGATCGCGTGCCGGATCAAGGAATGGAATATCTGGAAAAGAAAAAAGTGCTTCTCGACCAAGCGGCAACTGCCTGGAATTTAAAAATAATAGACGGAAACAGAGGTAAAGAAGAAATATTTAGTATCATAAAATCACAAGTATTATAAAAATATTGTAAATAATTTTGAATTTTGAATTTTGAATTTCGAATCAAATTTGAATGAATTAATGTTTTAAAAATTTAAACATTAGAAATTCATTCAAAATTCGAAATTGGAAATTCGAAATTTTTACCACAATATGACTTCAACCAACCTCGCAAAATCAACAATGTGGCTGATCGCTAGTGAAATAATCTTCAATCTTTCCGGATATATCATCCATTCTTTTGTTGGGCGCATTTTGGGACCAGCAGATTATGGTCGCTATGGTTTGGTTGTGACAATGACAACTATGATAATTATCCTCATTGGCAATGGAATTCCGACCGCCATGGCCAAGTATATCAGCGAGATTTTTGAAACCAATCCGCGTCTAGTTCTTGTCATCAAAAGAAAGGCATTGATATTACAATCAGTTCTTATCGGCTCAATCACGATTATTTTCTTTTTTGCTGCCCCTCTTTTAAGTAAAATTCTAGGGGATGAAACACTTACGCCGTTGTTTCGCATCTCAACCCTCATAATTCCGGCTTTTGCCGCGGCTTCCTTCTATTTTTCCTTCTATACAGCCCTGCATAAGTTCAATATTCAATCAATTCTCAAAACCCTGCGCTCTATCTTGAAGGTAATTGCTATTGTGGGCCTAGCGTACGCTTTTGGAGTGCCAGGATCGATTGTGGGATATGCCCTAGCCGCATTAAGC
>Ga0209000_1000476_pt1 | contig 38619 bp, 42 predicted proteins | sample RifGroD2_FD_183998 | JGI IMG/M metagenome (GOLD analysis project Ga0209000, IMG submission 183998) | Groundwater microbial communities from Rifle, Colorado, USA - Groundwater D2 (SPAdes) (version 2) | ecosystem: Environmental > Aquatic > Deep subsurface > Groundwater | place: Rifle, Colorado... | reverse complement strand
AGTTTAACTGATGAACAACTTGAACAAGTTGGCAACGTTCAAACTAATATGAAAAAGAACAGGGAAGATTTTTACAACACCTTCAGCGCATTGGCTGAATCTATAATTTTTTTAACTAAATAATTATATAAAATTTCTTATACCCCTTACTACAGTTGCAATAAACCCATACTCTTAAAAACAATCAAAGAGTGGTAGACGATACCACTCTTTGTCTTCCAGGACTCCAGTAATATCCTTTGTCGTATGTAGTTCAGGTATATATATTTAAGGCCTGCAATGTTACAAACTATTTCTCAGTAATAATATCCCCTTGGAACTCATATTTGTCATATCTAAATTTATTAATCGGTATGCTAAAAACTTTTGTTTGACCTGGAGCTATCTCTAAACCTGGGATATGTGTTGTATAAGTTTTAACGATATCACCACTTGAATAAAAAATTGCATCGAAATAACCGCTTAATATTTTATTAGACGTATTAGTGATTTTTCCATTAAGTTCACCTATATCAACAATATTAGAATACGTTACGGATGTATTCGATATTTTTAAATAACTGAAATTATCTTTATATTCATTCTCCTTTGTTAATTCGGGATTAGTGTCGCGCTTATATTTTTCACCCCTTTCAATAGCGTTAATTTCTTTATATACTTCCGTGGCTTCTAATATCTTACCTTGACTTTCTAGTTGATCAGCTTCCTTTTTTAGATTTTCAATCTTTCCTTGCTTAGTACACCCGACAAGAATAAAAATTAAGATAATACAAAAAGTGATTAAAGAAGATAGTTTTATTCTCATAAATACCTCCCTAAAATTTATGCTTATTTTCCTTGGTTTCTCTTTGTTAATTTATTTACTATATTGCTACCACACACACACACATTGGAAATGTATTAGTGAATTACAGTCAAATATCTTGACTACATAAAATCCATTACAATACTCCTTTACTGATTAATTAACCTTTAATTCTGAATTGTTGTTAAAATACCATTGTCAAAGTAAAGATATTTTGGATAATATTTCCCATAAACCCACTGCTCATGAACTCCGTAAGATGTAGTAGTTTTATTTTTATGTGTTGGCTTACCCCAACTTGATTCTAAAACTTCATCCTGTGTCATTCCAATACTAACACCTTCAGATTTCTTTCGCATCTTTAACTTTTCAGGTGTTGTTTCATTCATAATTGTTTGAACATAAGATTTAACCTCGTCTTTAGCATACCCATTATAGGCATTCAAATCTTTAGCATAAGACCTTGCCATACTATAATTACCTTTCTCAGTTTCAATAAGAGCATTAGCCAAATTACAAAATGGCTTTAAATCATCATCACCAACACAAAATGAGATAGCATCTTGAAATTTTAAACTTCTAATTAGATCAAGAGCTATTTTATATTTCTTATTTTCCAGTTCTTTCTTATATGCAATAATTTCATCATGCAGTTCACCTTTATAATTATCTGGTATATCATTTAAATAATATCTCGCCATATTATAATCATTTTTTTCGATACTCTCATGTGAGCATATATAACTATATATTATTTTTGAATCACGATAATTTTCCTTTTGAATAACATACATTGCTAATGAAGTATCTTTCCACTTATTTTCTCTTACAAGTTGGATACATTTTTTGTAATTTTCTTCTTTCTCACTTAATGCTAAATAGTAATTTATACTTATACTGAATATAGTTATCCCGATTATAATAAATAGAACAACTAATGATAGAATTTCGGATTTTTTGAATTTGGTTTTAGATTTTTTTATAGGCACAGTAACATTATTGCAATTAAGTTCATTCGTTTCATTATCCGCTTTTGTATAATTATCTTCTTTATTAAGTGGGATTCTATTTCCACAATTAGAACAATATAATCCTGATAAATCCTCCGTACCACAAGAAGGACATTTCAAAATAATCCCACCTCACAAGCAAATATTTCAAACATAATTTTACCACATAAATTTAAAGTTTACTTAGCTTCGACATTATTTATCATAATATTATTACTTATTAAATTATAAACATAAACAAGTATAGTTTGTAATATTTTTCTACAATACTTTTTAATTAACTTTCATATCAGGAAATCTTAGAGCCTCATTAGAATACTGATAGCATAATTAATATTGTATATACAAAAAAAAAAGGAGTAAGTCACTAAGACCTACCCCCTATTACATTCTTCTGCACAACGCACACCGCTGATCCCACCTGGGACTATTTAATAAGATGATCTCAGGATTAAACTATGATAAATTCAATATTAAATTCAACAGACACATTTATCTTCCGTAGTTTCTACAAAATTTCACCAAGTCAAATAGATCAATTTTATTATCACCATTAAAATCACCTGGAATTAACTCTAAATCCTGATTCATAGGTTCTGAATTAATTATAGTTAAGTCAATAGGATTGCACTTGCAAAAGGTATAATTTGACTTTAAGGTATAATTTGCCTTTAAGGTATATTTACCCAAAGGTATATTATCAAACTTATAAAATCCTGTTTGATTCGTATTACTTATATACTCACCCAAAGAAACTTGAATATTTGATAAGTTAGTTATGCCATAAACATAACCTTGTACTGAACCATACGATTCGATTACATAAGAATATGTACTTATATCACTGCATACGTCATCTTTTACTGAAACAGCTTTTAAATCCAAGGTTTTATCTATTAGAATTGGGTTAGTATAAAGAATTCCACTTTGTGTTGGGTCAGAACCATCTAAAGTATACTTGATTTCACTGCCAGTACTGACAGATAACTCAACAGTAATAGAATTATTATATGTTCCACCTGGGTAATTTGAGGATACTAAATCGGAGCCATATGGAACGAATAGATATGGTTCATAGTTTACCTTAGATAAATTAAAATCATCGTAAAAATCATAAATTTTAGAGTCTATTTCTGTTTTATCTGTTGTTCCCCAATAATTATTAGTACAATTCAATTCCATTGTGCCAACAGGTGAAGAAATATTTATTAAATTATTATAAATATTATTATATTGAATTTTATAGTTCCTTAAAATTAATGCCGAAGAAATATATATTCCTTTGTTACAATTGGTAATTGTATTATTCGTTAATTTAGTTGAATCAAAAAATTGAGAGTTTACACCTATATACCCACCATTAATGTTGCAATTAGATATTTCATTATATGTATGTGTACTATAAATATCTATACAGATAGGTTTAGCTGAAATACCTGTAAAATTGGCAGATATATTCGTATTTGTTATTTTATTAGAAGTACTTTTTAAGCAAATAAGAGTTACACTACCATAACCACTGACATTAATGCTTGAATTTGTTATTAGATTATTGCTTCCTGATATATCTATGAAATTTACATTTCTATCACCAGTATTGTTTGTTATGTCGCAATAATCTAAAACATTATTATTACTTCGCATATCAATATGGTAATAATTACTTGATAGATTATTAAAACCATTCATACTAATTCTTTCAGATAATGTTCCTCTTGCTATTAAACTTCCTCTTACCTGTAAATAATAATTCCCATAAAATACTATATTAACTCCTTCATTAACCGTTAATGTAGCTCCAGTATCAACAAGAATATTCCCCTTAACAATATAGGGACTTCCCTCTTTGTCCCAAACAGTATCTTGACTTATTAATCCGCTTACTTCTGTGTCTGCTAAAGCTACCCCTGAAAAAGTAAAACAAGTTAATAGTAGCACAATCATTATTAATAGTTGCGTTTTACCTAACATTTTAACTACCATACACAATCCTCCCTTAAATGATATCCATAACTATTTTAACACAGGAGGAGAGTGATAGTTTATATTCGACATTATATCTTAAAATGCATCACATCTATTAAAACAGGTAATTTAAATCCTTTCTATTTGATAGCATTTTTCCTATAAAACTAAACCCTCATGCACCCGACTCTAGAAAACCAATTATTATTTCCCAATTCAAGCATCTTTTCAACAATCACATCAAGACATATATTGATACCTGTGTTAAAATAATCTTGTACAGAGTTTTTTGAAATCATGAGTTAATAATTTCTTTATAAGGAGTGATAAAATGAAGTTAAGAGTTAGTATAGTGATTGTTTTGATGAGCTTTATGATTTGCAATGTTTGTATTGCCGGACAGAATCCAGAGATTTATGTTAATAATCAAAAACTTAATTCAGATGTGCCTCCAATAATAGATACACAATCTAACAGGTTATTAGTGCCAATGAGAACAATATTCGAATCATTAGGTGCTACTGTAGACTGGGATGCTGCAAGTCAGACCGTCACAGCTACTAAGGATGGTATTGAGTTGGTGCTAACTGTTGGTAGTAATACCGCCTATAAAAACGGCCAAGAAATTAAGCTAGATGTTGTATCTAGAATAATTAATGGTAAATTTTTCATACCCGTCAGAGTGGTGAGTGAGAATCTAGAAAAGGATGTTAGATGGGATGGCAGTCAGAATAGAGTGGATATAGTTGATAAGGATGGTATCCAGAATTTAAATAAGTCCGAAAATTCTCAAATGCCAATAATACAACAAAGCAATGAAATTATCAGGAACACGGATGATCCTAATTATATTGACACTACAAGTAGTGCAGCTAAAAGCCCTTTAAATGAAAGATATTCTGGTATTATAAATGCTATGGATGGTATTCTTATTGATAGTTATAAAGACAATACAATATCAGTTTATATAGGTACTGGATGGAAAAATATATGGGTTACATTTACTAGAGCGGATAAACAACATTGTTTAGAAGAGAAAGTTAAGAAAATAAAAAATGCTAAAGCATATGTAAATTTAAAAGATGGAGATAATATTACAGTCAAAATACTAAAATATCCTACAGCAATTGTAAATGATCAATCTAATTTAACGATAGACGAATTTACTTTAATTTGGTAGTATATGAGGAGATAAAATTCTCCTCATTTTTCTATTTTCTTTTTATGCCATATCCTATTATTGCAACATGTATTTTCCCATTAGTCAAATTGGATGGAATATTGCTACCAATTGTCGTTAAAATCAATTTAGAATAATAATCAGTACCATCTATATTTTCTTTTTCAAACTTACCATGAAAAAATACTGGCTGACCATTTAATTCACTTGGAATGTCACTTGTTGTCCAGGGCATACCGTTTACGGTACAATCAATATATCTATTCTTAAGATCAACTTGAATTCCAGTAGACGCATAATCTGTTGTTATAAATTCTTGACATTCACTTATAGAAAATTCTGTTGTAGACATACTTCTCATACCAGGACTATATATAGAACTTTTATTTTTATAATTTGACTCTATCTGTACAGCATCAATGTAAGTATCTACAGTATCAATATTCTGTATTTTAATATAAAATTGGCCCGTACCCGGTGGAGTAAGTGCTTTAAATGAAACATACCCATCTCGCCATTGTTGAACGCTACCGTAATCTAAATATATCCCTGTTCTAACCCCAGTTATTATTTCATTACCATTTTCATCATAAGTAATATTTGCATTTAAGTCATCTACTAAACTCAAAGGTTGATGGTCTGAATACCTATAAACCCAAATTTTTATTCCCCCATATTTGTATCTTAGAGAAATTCTCGTATCATATCCTGTCCACCAATCAGCCGAAGCAAGACCTTCACCCCCCTCTATTATCTGCTGTGAAAATTCATTGGGTACCAATCTCATTGAATATGTTCCTTCAAAGCTAGCTTCATTTGATGAAATACCACCAGACCAATAATCCGGCTTACCAGTGGCAGAAAAATTCTCCATTCCTGAGTTCCAACACTTATTAGGTTCTTCTTTTATAGCCCTCGGATTGATCCCATCTCTATCAATTAATTTTTGACTATTAGTTGCTTTAACCTCGAGTTGACCATTTTTACTAATCGACATGTTAATATTTCCAATTTCATCCTCTACATTCATACCATTTAAAATCAAATTCTTTGCTGTCAATTTACCGGCAACCGTATCAAACTTGCTGAAATCAATTTTCCGAGTTTTTGCATCAATAAGTATACCATCATCCGTTCCATCCGTTATTTGTAATTTTTTGGCAATCATCTCTTCAGTAATAAGCGTACCTTCCTCATCAACATAAAATGTATCCTTCCAAACCGGCTCAAATGTCCCCCCAGTAGTATTTTTCTGTATTTTTATGCCAACATTGGGATCAGCATGAACTTTCTTTTTTGCTATATCATTGTATTTTATTAATGGTCTTGAATCTTTAATTTGATACTGATGAGTGTAAGCAACTCCTGTCGGCTTTAAGAGATAGAGTGTTAGCCGACCACCCATCTGTTCGCTACTCAATGAATCATGAATATACTCATACATTCTAATGGTATTCATCTTACTCATATGCATATGCATATGCATATTTGCCAGCTTCATTGCTTCATCACAATGACTCCCCAAACCGATCACGTTTGTATGCTTATCCCCTTCAACTCTGAGAATATTATAATTATCATGTGAGGATATGTTATAAATCACTGACTTGCCGTTTTCAAAACAAGCAACAATAAGTTCTACTAAACGTTGACCTTCCTTTATCTCATATGGATATTTATCCCTAAATTCCTTTTCAAATCTCATTGCTATATTTTTTAAATTATCCATTGATTTATCATGTGATTTTTCAAATTCCTTAATCACTTTCTCCATTATTACCCAATCACCGCTGATAAAAATAACCTTCTTATTATCTATCAAATAAATCTTCTTAAATTCATCTCCATAATGGTAAGGAATACCGTTTTCTTTTATGCAACCTCTGGTATCACCCGAAATTGCTATTGTCTTTTCATTCTGCAATATTAAACATAAGCTCATATTTTTAATCTCCTTAATTTTATAAATTTTATATTTGTTTATCACTACCACCCAAACAAATTGACGGTAAATTGCTTACCGTCAACCAGGGTGAGATTATATAACTATCTATACTCTTCACAGTTACTGTAGTATAGTACATCCAGAAGTGGATTTTTTAGAATCTTGATAGCACCTACACCATCTACTATCTATAATCTTTGTCTTATAAGCTTCAACACCTTGTTCGTTAATATAATACTTGTACAAATTTCCACCAATTGTTTCACCACAAAAATAGTTATATGCTCTATAAACTACATTGCCAAAATTATTATCTTTTATTACTTCATCTTTAATATACTGTAACACTTCACTTGATTTATCAGGACTAATTACAAATAAATTCTGATTTATTGTTTTAGTTTTATTGATAATAAATCCATTTTCACTAGATATTTGATAGACTACTCCTATACCATTCTCAACAGAAAATACACATGCTCCAAGCTCTAATAACTCGTCAGGAACTCTATTAATGTATGAATTATAAGTATCTATCAACTTATTTCTAACACTATTTACAGATTCTTCATTTGTAAGCTTTGTCATGGATTCATTTATTGCTCCTAAATTGCCAGTTAAACAAATTACCTTATTTCCGCATACATATGTTCTATTATAATCATCTACCAATACATAATTCTGACCATCCTCTTCATGGTATATTCTACTATCTACCCATAGATAGAATTTTTTCTCATCCTCACTAAAGTAACTAATGCATAATGCCATATTTATGATTTCCTCCTTTAAATTATTTGATTTTTATCGCTTTCGTAAACAATAACACCAAAGTATTTACCCAATACTTATATTTAACAATTAATATCCTAAAAAGTATTAATTTAAAATCCTCTCGCTTTTTGATCAATCAATTTAACAACTTTCACCATAGTCTCCTCATCCAACACTGGCTCAACACACCTACCATCCAACCCCCCTTCACCCTCAACTACTTTAAACACCTGCAAAACATGCCATTTCAAATTTCTTTCATCAAATTCAACCTCAACAATGACACCATCAATACTATCTATTTTAGCAATAATACAGCCATCACTATCACTTTTCTTATCAATCAACATTGCAATTGAATCATCAATTTTATGCTGCTTTAGATACTCTCTAATTCTCACATATTCCACACTATTGTAATAATCTAAATTAAACCAATAGTCTAATAGAATACTTGCACCTTCTTCATTTTTCATATGATGTTCTCCTTTTCCTTATCAAATGCTATACTATAGAATCTTGTTTTACACCCTCCATCACATCCCTTAATTAAATAAGAAAAACCTGCACAAATGGCCTCTCGGTTAATAATCGTTGTATACCAAAATGGCACCCCCCAACTGAGCAAATCTAACTGCCTACTCCGGCCTATCCGTATTTACTGTCCGGATAATCCCGGAATGGGTGTCCGGATGTCGCCGAAATACGCAGGCAGCTCAAAATTAAGCACTCCAATTTAATATAATTGTCACCTTCCTGAAACTATTTTTAATTCAAATTTAAACGCCAAATAAGCCTTATAAATGCATATAAGGTATAATGACATTAAAATTTAATTTACCCCTCTAATTGAGGCTAATATCCACATATAATTAGTAAATAATCTACTGAAACCCTTATATATTAAGTGTTTATATGTATTTATTATGTACTCCTTAAGAACCCTTATATATCAAGGATTTTTGGAAAGTGAAAACCTATGTACTTTTACCTTATATGTACTTCACTCAAAATATGTATGTATTACTATCTAAAACAATATGTAATGTTCCTGATTAGAATATTTACAGATAGTCACGCTGTAACCAAGGGATTATTCCGCTCGTTGTGTGAGTTAATGCCATTAAGCGTCAGCCAATGGAATACTGTCTACGAGGCTTTGTATAAAATTATGACTAACTCGCCTTAGTAATTATAAAAGGATAGCCCTTATCAGCTATCCCATATTGTTGCTTTATTTCTTTTTTTGCTCTAATCCTTTGCAAATTATAACCATCTAATATCTCTTTTAATGATTTCTTAATCTGAACCTCAGTAGTAGCATAGTCATAACTATATTTTAACTTTTGCACAATTCCCTTTTCTGTTGCATATCCGTATTCTTCAATTAAATCAAAAATAGCACTGATAATATTATTTGTTCGTTCATCACTTTTCTCAGTGGTCGTCCTATCAATAATATATTTTTTACCATCAATAGTTTCAGTAACCTTATTATACTGAGGATAAATTTCATTAGCCATTTCTAATCCTTCCGCCCTGTAAAACATCTCCCTGCTTACACCCTTCATGGTGTAATGATTTTCTTTCCATTGTATAGCACGTTGCTCTATTTCATCAAATTTATTAACGTTATATGAAGGGATAGAAAAGAAATTAACATGCCTTAATTTATTATTATCAGTAGGATTATCATTATTATATTTAATAATAATTGCTTGTGCCTGTTTCTTTAACCTTTCAGGGATTTTATCATCATCAAGTTTATTTAATAATTTATGATAAGCAAATACTGCTAATTTTTGAGATATTTTATTTAGTGAATTAGGACTCATTCCCATTTCCTTGCAAATATAATCTGTACTTGCAAAAAATACTACTTGTCCTTTTTCATCAGTTAATTCTTCATTATATGTATTCTTCATAGCAATATGGATCAATCTATCAAGATAATGTTTAATTCTATTTATATTTTTATTAGTTTGTGGGCAATTACTTTCAAATTCAAAATCTCCATACAACATATCTGCATTTGCTTGTAATCTTTCTTTTTGTTTTTTCTGCCATTCTGTATCCATAATTTCTAAATTAAATATTTCTTTAATAAATTTATAAGTATTAGGTCTACTTTGAAATCCTGCTAATCTCTCTATTACTCCAATAATATTATAGGTTACACCACATTTTCCACTATGACATTTATAAATCCATGCTCCATCATCTGGTGATTGAAATATCCCTGCCGATGGATTATGGTCATCATGGAAAATACATTTAAAAGAACTGGGATTATGAAATTCTAATAATTCTCCTAAGTTTATATTTATCCTAATATAATCAATAAATTGTTGATTAGTTTCAAATGTTATCTTCTCATTATTACCATATTTACTCTTTAAATATTTAATATCTCTAGTGATTATGGCTTTAATTGTATAATTATTATCTGATTCAGGAGTTGATAGTTTTGGGGTACAAGATAGTATAGGTATTATATTATTTTTTTTAATACCATTAATATCTTGTACCCCTTTTCTCTCGACTTCTGATTTACCTTTATTAGTAGGAGTATTATTAACTTTATTATCTACATTTATATTCTTAGATAATTCTATAATATTATCAATATCTAATATATTTCCACTATCAAATACTATATTTTTACAAGCATAATAAAATCTATTAACATTACAAGTAGTAGCATCAACTTCACCAATAGAACGCATTAAATATAATTGTATTTTTTGTGCTATAGTATAATCATTTATCTCTTTATCCAAAATATATACTAATCTCATTTTATGGTGATTATCAGTATGACTAAATGATGTATAAATAAAATTAGGTGTCATATTTATTTCTTGGCAATATTTAATAATATCGTCATATGTTCTATGATTATTTTTTAAATATTCATCACATAATAATTTATACTCATTATCCTTCATTCCTTTTGGTTTAACAGGTTTATTATCAACATCTAACATAAACATTTGTTGTGATTTCCAGGATTCTTGTTTACCTCCGCAATATGAAGGTCTAATTGTTTTACCATTAAGAATATTTTCTTTTATTTCATTAATTGAATATTCCTTTGCTGTGTCTAAAGTCATTCTATTTGTTATGGCTCCACCATCTTTACCTTGGGGTTTTGAAGTATAACTTACTTTATCTATAATACATTTAATTTTCAACATCTATTGCATCACTTAATCTCCTCTCTGTTTCCAATTAATTGGATTGAATATTTTTAGTTTCCTTATAATGTTTTATAGCTTCTTCTAAGCCTATTTCGTATTCAAAGATGAATACTGTTTTACTCCTATCCTGTCTTAATGGTTTGAGATCAATAATTTTGTGACCTCGATTTATTAACCATTTTGCAACTTTTGGTGAAAATACTAATTTGCCGTCTTTGATCATAGTTCATAATCATATCCTTTCTATAGAGGAGCAGGTTTGTCCCACTCCTCTATAAATTATGGTATATATGTATTTTATACTAACAACACTAAATTATATTATCCACTAGCACTCTAGCACCTAATTTATTGATTTTTATACTAAGTATCAATTCAGTAGTATCAGCAACGTTATCATTGTTAATTAATATTGGCTGAGATATTAATTCATTATTTTCTGTTGGTATTACGTTAGCAACATTTTCATCCATAACTTGTTTTTCTTTCTTTTTTTGTTTTGGTTTATCAATTATCTCTAGATTTTCAGGATTAAAGCCTAACATATTATTTTTTCTATGTATTTGAGATTGTCCAGCAATATAACCGTTATCTATGCAAAATAAATAAAATCGCAAAAAACCCAAAAATCCATTATCCCATTCATCACAAAACTTAATTCCCTTTCGGATGTAACTTTGATGCCCATTCCCATTATTGGGATTACAATGACTTCTATTGCTTACCCATATCGCTTTTATTTCTTTGTAGTATGGTAGTTCCTTAATCTCCGATTAAGTAAATAGACTGCTATTATTTTTAGGAAGTTTTGCAGCTCTGTTACTTCTGAGGCAACCACACGACTTTGTTGATCTATCCCTTAATTGTTTACCTTTGACTTTTACAACAGGCCTACTTGGTAAATATTTGCTACAATCACAAAGACAATCGTAGTAGTGGTAGATACCTTCCTTATGACTGTATCCAATTACCAAAAGCTTTTCATATTTCTGTCCAGTTAGATCCATCGGTTCCTTTTTACTCATAAATAAATTTTCTCCCTTCTGTTTTGTTTTTTTTAAAATATAAGTGATCTCGCAAACCCTTGTAAAATAAGGGTTTTTGAAAGTGAATATCATGATAAAATATTGGTTTTATTTGGTTATTTGTATTTTAAAATATTAATCCTTCCATTGGTGACTCATCCCCAGGCCTTAAATCTTTCCGGGATTATATTGCACATCAAAAAGAGCAACCGTCATCTACTCCTATAGCCACCCATGCTCTTTTAAAGCATCTCTTGCTATGTTAAAATCATCTGAGTACAATTTTAAATTTGATATTAAACAATCTTTCAACATATCGTTTGTATCACTATACTTTTTCACTCTGCATGGAACTAACTTAATACCTAAATCCTTACAGGCTCTTACTCTTTGAACACCCGATATAATCACATAGTCTTGGCTTATTAATATCGGCTCAATAATACCTAATCTTTGAATAGACTTTAGGAACCTAATCCACTCCTCTCCTGTCATGTTTTTAAAATATTTATCATGTGAAGATAATGGCTTAAGCTTAGCAATTTCAATATCAATTATTTTTAGCTCATTATATTCCAATGAATTACTTTGGAGGTTTTTAACTTCCTTCTGTAGTTGTCTTGTTGTCATTTCTTCCAAATTATTTTTATCAATAAACTCCTCACGATTATCTACCGGAACATCAAGGAGTAAAAATAATTTTCTTGTACCTAAATTGGAGATCGATTGCGAATTTGAAAACTCAGTTGCAACTCTCATAAATTGATTAGCAGTCCGTTGGCTAAAATCCACCTTTTCTTCTAACCACTTTCCCCACTGACCATGCTTTAATTGTTCCTTTGCTTCAATTAATCTCTTACCTATCTCAATAATTCCTGTAGCTGTCTGTTGCTTATAAAAGTTAATTTCTGCTTCTATATGTTCTAATGGTCTTACAATATTCTTCTCGCTCATATTAAATCTCCTTTAATCATTTCGAACATGAAAAAACTGCTACTCTAAATTCAATAGACAATCTCTAGTAATTCAAACTAGTCATATTTAACTTTTCCATCTTCAAACTCTTTAATAAATTTATTGTAATTTTCTACTAGTTCGTCTGAGATGTTAATTAGATTATTTTCCCACTGACTAATTGCTGAAACTGAACATCCACAATATTTTGCTACATCAATTAGCCTTACTCGATTTCTTTTTCGCCATAGCTGATACGGCTCTCTACCCTGGATCATGTTTATTACCGGCAAGTTATCACCCCTTTAATTAAAAAATTTTTAAGTTAAAAAAATTTTGAGAGGTATCCTGTAATTGGATACACTCTCTCAAAATTTTCTAGCTAGTTTGCATATTTATTTATCGCATTGCAATTACAGCGACCCAACCTACTTTATTTTCGCATTGTGTTAGTATACCGTATACTCATATACCATATATCCCATTATGGTGACAAGCTATAAATTATTGTTATTCTTTGGTTTATCGTCATTTTATTTTTTTCTCATTTTAGGGTTCAAATCCAATACCTTTTTGTCTTAATTATCTCATTCTTTTCTTGAAAGCATTGCATAAAACTTTCTGGATAAGCATTGTAAATTAGTGTTAAAGTTAACATTGTCATTTCTTTTAATTCTTTAACTATACTAATATATTCTTCTTCATAATCCCAATCCCAGTAAGTTATTATATTACCGTCTTTATCAATACGGTTTAACATCTGTGATTGATAGTTTTTATCAAGATTAAATGCTCTCAGCAATATCCTATAAACAGTTTTTTTATTTAATTCTAATTCTTCTAATTGCTTAATTGCAGTTTTCTTAGCCCATTTTCTAAGATTATTTTTTTGTATAGCTTCAGTTTCATTGTCAGTAGCACAATATCTATTTTGATTTATTACAGATTGGCAATTATCAATAATCCTTCTTGCATCATCAATTTTTTTTCTATTAAACTCTCCACCATCAAGGTCTTTTTGCATTGCTAATAAATCCTTCATATCTACCTTATCTGTTTCTCTTGCTTTTGTATCTAATTCATCTAAAATTTCTTCGAGATAATCCATACTACATTCCATTCTTGTTGGTATCCTGAAACTATTATCTTTGGAAATATAAGTAAAGAAATAAGGTACAACCATTTTCCTTTCGTATACTTTTATTTCCTTTTGAAATATTTCAGGGATATCTAATTTATTAACAGTCTTATACAATTTAACTAAATTATTTAAATCATTAATTTCATTTAAATCATTAATTTCATCAATCAGCTCATATTTCATTTTGTAATTTTTATCTTTTATATACTTAATATACTCTTTGATATATTCTTCAATAGTTATAGTTTTCGGATTCTTCTTGTCCAATTCAAACTGTAATATTTGCTTATTCTCACCTTTTTCGTTAACATAACAAGTCTTATTTAACTTATTCATCTCTTTTGTCAAACTTAAACCATGAAAATTCTTCTTAGCCATATCAATAGCTATCTGGCTAAAACTACTGAGCGTAGATGAAGCATTGTAACAAGCATCTTTATAGTTTTCACTCTTTCCATTGTTAATTCCATCATACATATATCCATTAAATATAGCAGATTTATTTACAATTTTTCCAATCAATCTAGTTGACCCACCTAAAAAATTATCTAGTTCTGCAAGTGATTCATTGTTTAATACTTTTTTATCGTTATTACCTTTAATACCGTTGGTTGGCGTAGGATATATTTGACTTTCTTTTGCCTTAGATACTAATAATTCATTATCACTCAAATAGCAAGAATCTATGTCCCAATCACACCCCTGTAGACGATTCATCACATCTGCATTGTAACTATTAACAAAGACTACAAAATCATATTGTGGTTGTAGTTTACCATTTTCATTCTCCTTGCAATATCCAAACCATTTATACTCTTCGTGAAATTTATTGGTCATATAGCCAATATTACCGGCATTAATTTGAGGATTCCTAATAACCAGTAATTCTTTATTATCCTTAAATCTAGGACAATAACACTCCCATCCATTCATTATACAACTATCTATTTTATTCTCTTCTTTAGTAGTAGCAACCAGCATTTCATATGGGCATGAGATCATTATGGCATACAAACTATTTTTAATTCTAATCTTGCCCAATCTTAAGTTGCTTATATAATTCTGCAATTGCTCATTTTTCCAGTCCTTAAACCTCCTAGTAAACCTAAAATAACTATTTTTATTTAATAAATCTGCAATCATATCTCCAGTAGTCAGTTTTTCTTTATTGCTTTTAATTAAACCCATAAAATAGGACATTCTGTTTCTGGTATCTCTATTAACACTTTTATCCTTTACGGTCATTTTTCTTATATCTTGGCCTGTTTCTAATACGTTGTCTTTGAGCAGTTTAAAATATTTTAATTCATCCTGCATAAGACTTTTTACCTGATCTCTGTCTAGGTTCATTGAATTGATCATTTGATATGATAGTCTGTTTGAGTATCCATAATTACCTGAATGATCTATCTTTACTACTCCATAAATACTAGGCACATTTTCTAACCAATCCATAAAACATTTTTCTTCATTCTCAAATTGGTCTACAAATTTTAAATACTTACAAGCTGAAGGTGTTATAACTAATTTAATCTTATCGGCTTCTATCCAACCTCTAAACTTATCAAATACTTTGGTAATATTTTTTTCTTGATAATACTCTTGCAATCTAGTTCTTACTGCATTTCCTTTAAAAAAATCATTTCGTAATAATACACAAGTAGCTTCATTAAGTAATTCGTTTGCTAAATATATAGATTCGTCCATAAGTACCTGTCCATCAGTCATATTGTTCTTTACGTCAAATTCACCTTTATCTTGGTATATATTACCTTCATTATTTTTTTTAGTAACTGATTGAGCAGCTTTGAACTTAGGATTTTCTAAATCATCAATAATTAATATTTCATCACTCTTAATTTCAATGGTTCCAATTATACCAGACATAATAAGGCTTGTATAAGCTTCCTTTGCAGTAATATTATATTCTTCACCTTTATTAAAATTAAGTCCTAAAAGAGAAGGTTTAATAAGTAAATCATGATGTTCCTTTTTGACAAATATGACATTTGCTGTGCGAGCTTTTGAAGCTCCTCTCTTAAAGTAACAATATTCTATATCATCAATTTTTACTGTAGATGTATATACCAATTCCCTTAGTTTCTTTTTATTAACTCTAGTAACTACATCGTCTGTATTATTATCATCAAAACGATCTTTTGTGAACTTAAAATTAACAAATAGTTTAGTAAAATCTCCATCCACTACCTCTTCGGGTAAGTTATCAAATGCTCTTTTAGTTTCTAAAGATTGAGGCATTGTAGCACTAAATAATTTATCTTTGTTTGGTTTTATCGTAATTAATTTACCATTTTTATCTCTATATTTTTTCCCTTCTATAGTGCTAAATACAAATTCATTATCTTTTTTATTTAACCATGCACCTTCTAAATTTAATATCCTATAATTATCCAAATAATTTCCTCCTATAAATTTTACTTAAAACAATTGGGTAGCCATTTATGCTGCCCTGGCTCTGGCTACCCCAAGGTGATATTTAATTAGTTTTAGTTAATATATCAATAAAAAATTCTCCACCATCAAAAGTACCTTCCATACGTCCTACCAATAAAGTACCATCTTCATGAGGTTTAATTTCACATTTTCCATTTTTTACATCAGGTATCTCATCAATAATTACTAGATCACATTCTGATTTAGCAGTTTTATATTTTCTCTTAATATCCTTATACACTTTATTTACTTCATCTTTTGCTTCCTTAAGTGTTGTTACATGTCCTTTTCTAAAGGTATAATTAAAACCACCATCCTTATTTATTTTCCCAGCAAAATAAGCTATTTTATATGGTACAATAGGTTCTCTACCTTCACATAAAGGACACCTTTGCCCTTGAACTAAATTATAAGGCGTATTTAAGTAAGAAGGGTGAGACTCATTTTCTATACATTCAAGCCATACTAATACATCTTTAGTTTCTGCTGTGACTTCATAAGGACTAGCACCTATTTTCTTTATTTTCATAATTATTCTCCTCCATTCAATTTAAATTAATATTTTTGGTATTAGCGTACTACAGTATTGACCTCTAATTAATAAAATGATAAAATTAGTTGTAGCATTAATTCAGCACAATCAAATTGCATCACTCCCTAGCAGATATAGACAAGCACAAAATATTGTTGCCTTTTTTATGCTTGTCTATAATACCATTATGTCTATTTTTATGCAAGCTACTTAATTGTTTAACTATTTAGAATATCTTGCCTATACATTATAGGACAAGTTTTTTCTGCATATATTGAGGTATTTTACTACCAGCTTAAACGGCTGGTTTTTCTATTTATGAGATAAATTTCTACCTAAAAAGTCTACTAAGCAGGTGTCACATATCTGTATAGATACTTCACTTCCATCCAACTGACTTCCATATACTGCCTGTTGCCGAATATACCAAACATGTTCATCTTCATCAAAAACATGTCCACACCTGTAACATACGCCCCTGGTGATATAGTTCTCATTTTCTGAGTACATCAGGTTAATATCAATATCATCTACCTCTGGAATATCTACCTCTGGAATATCTACCTCTGGAATATCTTCTACAGTAATTTCACAATATACATCTTCCAGATCCAGTTCAAATTCCGGCTCCATCTGCTGCACACCAGGAAATTTAATAATTTTGCTGCCCATATTTAATCTACCTCCTACCCTACTGCCAATTGTTTCTTCTTTAATTCTCTTTTCCCTCTATAATCCCTTTCGATTTCAGCGAAAATAGTTTTATATTTTCTTCTGATTTCTCTTTCAGCCTTTTTGTGCTTGCCGATATACCCTTTAGGTATATCTTTGTTTAATATCATTAAAGATGGTAACTTGTCCTCTCTTTCAATATAAGGGAAATCTGCTCTATCAGCACAAACTAACTCCCATGAAAGATAAGGGATATGTGCAATTTCATTTAATTCTTCTAGTCTTTGAATCTCTGCTAATGCTAAATTCTTATTATTATGCCAACTGCATACATTTCGATTTGCAACATAAGTCCATTCAATTCCAGAGCCATCCATGTTTTTAACTGATAGTCCTAAACTGCCACCAAAACAATTAAGGCTGTCTTTAATGATATAGTGCATGACTGGAAATATCTTACTAAAAACAGTTTTTCCTTTTGGTATATCACTATCAGACATTAATTCAATCGAAAAAGTTTTTCCAAAATTATACCTATCACTTATGGCTTGAAAATTATTTTTTAATGATTCTGCCCTTTCAGGATTAGTATAAAATATTAACCCTGAAGTTAAGCCTGTAGAGCGAGAATAATACCATTCGCCGTTTATAATGCCTAAACCCATTCGATCTACAAAATTTCCTTGCTCATCTTTAATAACAAATACCTTATCCATAATTCCCCTCCTATTTATTATTGTTATTTTAATTGCACTTATGATATAATTAATAAGTTGACCATTAGGTGTATTGTCTACCATACACTTATTTTAAACTATATATGTATGCTTGTCAATACATTTTAGTAAATCTTAGGGGAGGTTAATTTGAATATGATACTAATAACTTTGAAAGAATTATTACTCAAGAAAGATATGACTATCTCTGAGTTATCACGTTTAACAGGCATGAGCAGAAGTACGATAACATTGATACGTGACAATAAAACTAAAAATATTGATTTTGATAGTATTGATAAATTGTGTCGTATTTTATCTTGTAAACCTGGAGATTTTATTGAATACATAGACAAAGAGGAAAAAGGTAAATAAGACAAAATTAGAACCAGCCTAATGGGGCTGGTTTTTTTATATATTAAATCCTCTTCCCGGTACACAAAGCCTTGCTATATAAGAATTTGAGATTATTTGAAGGTAGAAACGGTTAATTCCCCGTTCGGGATATGATAATGAAAACAACCTTATACCTTTGTGGTAATATCGCTCAGGTTGATAGTATTAAGAATCTTTATTTCATACTAACTTCCAATTCTCCTTTTGGTGCTCCGCTTCCTTGAAAAGTAAAATAAATTCTTCCTAATTCCATACTAATATGGTTAATTACTATAGTTCCAATATTGGTTTCATAAGTATCTAGTTTTTAAGGTTCATCTAAATATCCATATCCAGACCATTCACCTAGTCTATAAGATGAAGGTTTAACATAATCAATGCAAACCTCAATTTCTTTTCCATTAATTAAAATACTACCTTTCCAAGCTCCCATTAATAATTACCTCCTAATTAATCTATCTCAATGTTCCATTTCATTAACTTTTCTATTACTTCTTCAAGCAATATTTCACCACTTCCAAAATCATAAATAATATCAGTTAAATAATCTCTACAAAAACAACCAGTACAGTTTTTACATTTCTCATCGTTTTCATCATATTGTTTAATATTAACTCCATCACCCATATAACATAATGATGTATCTGGAGGTACACCAAGATAATCAAGAATAATTTCATCAATATTGCCTTTAACTTCTTCAATTAAATGTATTTTAATACCTAAATTTTCATATTGATCTATTCCATCAGTCATTTGCTTACTTAATAATAAAAGTTTTTTCAATACATCCTGATTTATTATAGATATAGGCTTTTTCATAATAACCTCCCTAAAATTAACCTTCTTCTATATCATCCCTTAACTCTAATTTCTAGGGGCGTTGTTGTTTTTGTTTATTGCACAATAGAAATAAACAAGGTTGCAAAATAAAATTCTCCACCGCCAGTGCCTGGGGAAAAATTTTTGCAAAAGTGAGGAATTTTCACTTGCAAAAAACAGCGTTGAATAAAAAATCTAGCGTTTTAGGAAATCATGAATAATGTTTTCCTCTGTATTATTTCGGGATAAAATAATATTCAAATCATTTGGTTTTTTCTCTTTAATTACTGCATTAAATTCCATGCCTAAGTCGATCTTTTCAGCATATATACAAGCCCACTGTTTTGCTAAATATCCAACTAGTTTCTTGTTATAATTTAAAACTTTTACAGCATTTTTGTCATAAGGATTATCTTTATCACGCTTCAGAAATACTTGTTCACCTATTTCTAATTCATTAACGTAAGGTTTGCGATCTGGAATATTTATACCAACTAATGAAACTGTTTGGTTATATTTATGTTTGTGAGTAGGTTCCCAGTTTTTAATTTTATTTTTGTAAATATTATCTAATGAATAATACATATCTCCATCAATTACATAGTGTTTATATTCTTGTTTTTGTTGTTTAAAAAGAAATACTTGCTCAACACTAATAGAATCCCAAAACCCTTTTACTTCAAGTATTATATTGTTTTCTAAAAAGAAGTCAGGGGTATAAGACATAATCCCGCTCGTTTTACTTTTGTATAAAGTACGTTCTAAATTATATCTTTGTTTTTCATAATGCCAGTAAATGTTTAAATAGTTTAATAATCTTGCAATATTTGCCTCCCATGTAGACCTCAAAATTGTATTTAAATCATCATAAAACATCGGAGAGTTACGACTATCAAAATTGTATGATAAGCAATATATTCTATCCCCGTTATTTAATGCTAAATAAGTAACATATTGCAACTTGTTAAATGGATTAATCAACTGATAATTAATATCTGAGAATATATTTTTAAGTTCAGTATGTTTAATTGTAGAGTTGAAATTAGGCATATTCATGCTTTGGTAGTAACTTTTTTCTGGATCGTAAATACATAGCCATGACTTTATTTTATTCTTATCTATCACGTAAAAAAATTGTGTAAAAATATAGCCATCTTCTTCATTCATCATATGTGGTTTAAGGTTATGTTCGTTTAACAAAATTTCTAATGCTATTTTGTTTTTTTGTTCTATAACAAGAATTAGTTTAATCACTAAGTAATTAGTTGAATCTATTTCATAAATATCATTTAAATTAATATATTGTGGATATTTTAGATAAAAATTATATCTAACTCTAGAATAACCGGCATCGTATTCTGTTAATTTTTCAGCCCTTTCCTTGATGCAAATTTTATTATTTTTATAATCTTCTATGCACTGACTTTCCAGTTTACACCATGTATTATAATCCATAACCAGATCACCTTATTTTTTTAAAATTTTAAAATTAATATATTCTATTTCGCATTCCTTTCTAACATACAAATACTATTCTCTGTTTAATCCTATTCAACAAAAAGAAGGTTTTTCCTTCTATTTTAAAAAAAATACTTTTAACGTGTAAAAAATGCTAAGATAGAAGCACACCTAAAACTTTTAGGGTATCGCTATATAATCAATTAAGTTGTCAATCTCTATATTAAAAACTGCTCAACCCTTGTATTTCAAAATATTCCTCCGCCCTCATCCCACTCTTGAGCACAAAAGCAAAATGCATTGGTGAGAGAATTTGTACCTTCTCAACCAACGCATTATAGTTTTATCGTTAAATCCCATAAGCAAACTTAAAGGATTAAATTTCGTCCCACTTTGTAGGGAGCGGAAAAGACCTCTTAGAATCGTTTTTAAGGGGTTTAAATTTTGAGTAGGTCAATTTGTATTACCTGCTACTTTTCAACCCGAATACAGGGCAAATCTTTAAACACCATAGAAGGTAGGCTTATGAACACTACTTATCTAACTTCTTTTTTACTCTTGCTATTCTTTCATTCAAAGCATTATTTATTTTGCTTTCACCCTTAATGTCGTTAATCTTTTTCAACAAACTATTAGCATTAATTGTATCTCTAACGTCCTCTAGAGTGATTTCTTCATAAATTTGCGTTGTTGAAATATTTGCGTGACCAAATTGCTTTTGGATCATTTTTATATTCACATTAGACCTAGCCAAGTGAGCACCTACTGCATGTCTTAAAGAATGCGGCCCCAATTTATAACTATCTGGTATCCCTGCTTTTCTAGCATGTTCCCTAACAATGTGGGTTACTGAATTTGAATTCATCATAAATCCATGCAGATTTTTACGAAAAGAGGGAAATACAAATGACGTTTTAGGCAACTCCTTATTCTTTACCTTTAGCCATTTTTCTAGTTCTTGTCCACATATATCAGAGAATGCACAAACACGTTGTCCGGTTTTTCCACTAACTAAAAATGTCTTAGAAATCCAGTCAATGTTACCTTCCTGTAAGCCAACAACTTCGCCAATTCTCAGGCCAGTATCAGCAATCAAAACACATATGGTGGCATTCCTATAATCTTTTATATCTGACATATCAAAGGTATCAAAAAATTTAACGATAAACTCATATGGCCAAGCACTTGGAATTTTATTTTTTATCTGAGGCTTTTTGATTTTCCACATCAGATCAATACCCACAATCTGATTCTCTAACAACCACGATGTAAAGGCATGCAAAGATCTATACCTCTTCTCGATACTGGCTTCAGACACTTTAGATTCAATTTCCTTATCAGTATTTTGCCATCGGTTTGCATTACCAAATCTGTTTAAATGGTTAATGATAATTTCTCTAGATATTTCTTCATTTAGGATATATCCATTTTCATTTTGAATAAATTCATTTATGGAAATATCCTCTAAGAAAGAAATTAAATCACTATAGTATGTCCTCACCGTATTACGACTTTTTCTTTGAGAAAACTTTCGTTTTAAAAATTCAAGTATTGCTGTCTGCAAATCTGAAATCTTCTGATATGGTGTAAATTTACCTAACTCTGCCTCCTTTTCCAAGGCATCCAAAAGCTCCCGAACATTCATTCCCCTCAACTCCTATAGTCCTCTGTATTATCTAAAACAAAAATCCTCTTAAATCCTCTGGTTTAACGCAAAAAAAATAAAGGGTCGTAACGTCTATTAAACGCTACAACCCTTATTATCATTGACTTTGGAGGCGGCACCCAGATTTGAACTGGGGATGGAGGATTTGCAGTCCTCTGCCTTACCACTTGGCTATGCCGCCTTAATATATAAAATGGAGCGGAAGACGAGATAGCCAAATCAACAATGTCCTCTGGTATAAGGTTGTAGCATATCCTCATTGTCTGACAGTATATCATACCATCGACATTATATCAATAACTTGAAAAATCACCATATTACAATAAACATTTTTATATTCTTCTTTTCTTCTTTCACAAAACCAATCTTCTAAAACCCTTAATTCAATTTATTAAAAATACAAAGTGTACCCTTTTTTATTTCATCATAAACAACATATGGCTTAATCAACATTATATCTTCCCTATTTAATGATGTATTAGTATAGGTAAGTGGTTTAGTTATGAGCAATTTCAATTATAGAAAGCATTGAGATTAGTGTATTTTGCGAACAAATATTGAAAAATCAATAGAAATTTTTCAATATTTTTATATTTTAATTTTGTTGTACTCGATGATTAAAAACTAATGGACGGTGATTGGTAATCTGATCTGCCGCATAGCAAAAACACCATTGCTCTAACTTTTGTAAACCATGCCGGGGTTATGTGTGATAGTGGATACATGCTGATACTCTCTGTATTAGTTATGTTTATTAGTTATGTTATTGGTTGTGTAAGTGGTGTGAGAGTAGGAATGGCAAGGGTTGAGAGATGTTTTGATTATATGCATTGATATGACAATATAATTGGATGATACTAGAATAGACTTGGAGAGGTTAAGAAATGGCATAGAAAAGACCAAAATGATCAATAGAATTATATTTGATTTGTGTGAGTATTTACTTACTACAAAGACTGTATATGTGTTTTTTTGTATTTATTTAATCCCAACAAACCAAACTAATGTTCGATAATCATAACATGAGTATAATTGCTAAACTATTATTACTGTTTAAACTACTATTATATTAGTAATTTAATAGTAGTTTATTTAATTATTGTAATGTAATTCTTTTCGGTGTATAATAAGCACAACTTAAAGGTATCTGATTTGTAGAAGGATTTATATGCTGAAACAAGTGATACCACTTGTAGCCTATAGTCATATTGTAAAGAGGTGGAGTTTATGGTTATTTATGAAATAATTAATTTTCAAAACAAAGAATGTGAATTAATAATTGAAACTCTAGATACAGAAGAAGGTATTCAAAATTATAATAAAGGCGTAGAATACATAATTTCATTACTTAATAAATATAGTCAAATTAATAATGAGAAATTATAGACCTCTCCTGCTCTTCAATGGTTAGAAGGTCTTAGCCTAACTTATTCAAAAAAAATAAGATATCAACATGAGGTGATGTTTTATGAGTGAAATGGAAATTGAAATAAGTTATAATTTTGTTTCCGAAGAAAGAATGCAAGAAATAATAAAAAATTGTTCAAAAATTATGATGGAATTATTTGTTGAATGGCTCAAAGAACAAAATGATTCTAAAGAGTGATGAACATATTTGACTAAGGAGTAGTTCAATTCTCATTCATATTATTACTTTATTAGGAAATGATGTTGAAAACCTGACTAGATTTATTATGAGGTGATATTTATGAAAAATGAAAATATAGTTACGATAGACGGGTTAGATTATATTAAAATTGAAGAAGAAAATTCAACACTTTTAAAATCCATTCAAAAAAATAAGTATGGATATTATATTAGTATGAGAATACCAAATAAAACTGAAGAAAATGATAGATTTAAAGAAATTACAGAAAACTTTTTTATGAGAGAGATTATTTAGTCTCTCTTTATAGTGATGATCGTTATGCATAAATTTATTGTTATTCTTGTAAGGTGTAAGACACCTACCCTAAATTTCGATGGTTATCCAAGTTAGGGGGTTACTTACACCACTACACGAAAAAAATGCAGGAGTCAATTCTCCTGCACTGTTTCGTATATATTAATATATTTATATAGTGTGGCCCGTCCAATACCTAGCATCTTTGCAAAAGCTGTTGCAGACATATCACCATATTTTCCATCTTTAAATCTTCTATATTCCTTCAAAAAATTATCTGGTAATTTAACATTCGGTCTACCTAACTTCTTACCTTTTTCTTTTGCTACCGCTAAACCTTGATTAATCCGTGATATTATCTTCTCCCGTTCCTGTTGAGCCATATGAGCTTTTATAGTGATAACTATATCAACAACCATATCATATAAAGAATTATCATTTACCCTGTTCCATTCGTTCATATATGGCATATCTAAAGCAACAACTTTTATATCCAATGCCTTTAATTCTTTCAATTCTCTAATTACATCGTCTGCATCTCTACCAAGTCTATCAAGGTCAGTTATTACCAATATGTCTCCGTTTCTTATTTTATCTTTTAGTCTCATATATTCAGTCCTATTATTTGCTTTTACTGTTCCGCTTATCTTTTCGCTGACCACTTCATCAAATTCAAATGAATTAAATTTTGCATATTGTCTCAGCGTTATTTCCTGTCTGTCTGTTGTCTGTTTCTCCTTTGTGCTGATTCTCATATATCCAAATATCATACTAACCAACTCCCTTAATGGTTTATTTATACCATTATAACTGTCTACAAAAACATATTCAAATATCATAGACAGAAATGAGGGCTGATTATCTGATAATATCTTAGTAATAGCTAACCCTTATGCTGTTTTTTAATGTTTATTAAATCATATGATTTATAGACACATAAATTGCAACAACATCAACAAGTACTATTCCTTTATTAAATTAATTTCCCATCATTTACCTATCATTACCCTTCAATAAACAGCATACATTTAATCATATTAACCGACGTAAAGGAAGTGAGAAAAATCCGCTTCAATTTTCACTTATCTGATGAATACGATAAATACTTGATTGAATTCATTCAAAGCCATAAAAACCAGAGTAGAATTATCCGGGACTTACTCAGAGCCGGTTATACAGCACTCCAACAAAAGAATACTGAAAAAACTGATATTCCAAAAGATATACCTGATAATACAAATGAACCACTAATAATTACTACAGAATCTACGCTTAAAGGTATACCTTCAAGTGAGACAATTTATCGTACATTAGATACACCAAAAAATATTCAAACAACAAAAAAGGAATCTTCCACCGAACCAATACAATGGAAGATTCCCGTTAAATGACATAATTCACCTAATTGCTTTAAAGCCTTCGCTTTACAAGCATATTCACAGGGTTATCGTAATATGCTAGTACAACTTAATCATTGCAATTTAATGTATATAACCAGAGGCATAAATTAACGCTTTCCCAATCTGAACTAGAGTTGAACCACATAAGGCATACCAAACATAAATAGGCATAATTTTACACCTCCATATATGTAGTATGCCCTATTATTTAATTCATTAAACTTGGAAAGAAGGATGTCATGAAATTTATAATGCTTATCGTGGGAGTATTTGCTTTTGTTGCTGGGCTTTGGTTGTTAGCTTTATCTTTTATCAAAGCATGCAAACACATGAAAGGAGATAGTTAATGAAAATAATTGCTTGGCATGTCGGTGATAGCAATGCAAATTTCTTACGCTTAAGTAAAAATGGTCATAAATTCATCAGTTCAGGTAAATTAATGGCAGTAGCTACAACCACAACCGGTACAGGTAACGCCTTTAATGAAGTTTTAAAAGCTGTTTTGGGTATGGCCGATTATTTATGTATTGGGATTATCATTTTCTCAGGTGCTACATGGATGTTAGGGAATCGCACCAAAGCGATAGAACACCTTATTGGTGGCTCAACAGGGTATTTAATCATCCGACATGCAAAAGACATTCAAGAATTTCTGAAGGGACTGTAAGACTATGAAATTTGAGAATTCCTTAAGCAATCTAATAAATGAGTTGTTTGGTAATTGGTTAGCATCTAAAGCTGATACTGCTCTACTTTCTTTGCACAATTCCCTACCAGAAATCGCAACTCTATTTATTGTGTTTTGCGCCTTATGCATGATGATTACAGGTAAATCTGGTAAATGGTTTTCCAGAGCAGTTATGGGTTTCTGGATAGCTATAGTTATAAAAATAATTTGAGGTGGTAAGGTATTGAGAATATCTAATTTTTTTGAAATTGTACCCAATAAATATCGTTTTTTTAAAATAATACCTCATCAATCCGTTTTAAATAGCACTAACAGAAAATTACTTAATACCCTTCATCAAGTGTTTTCAATGTATGATTCTCCCCTATCTCGTTTATGGAGAGAAGGCAAAAAATTTTACATTCGTGAAAAGGATGCCTTATGGTGGATCATGACAATATCAGGTTCAGAAATCAATGAGGAATCCACTCCGGCACAAGTAGAATTCTATATTGCCGTATCAGAGGTGTTTGCAGAGGTACTTCTGATTAAGTTCAATAATCATGAACAATGGAATAAATCAACTATTCGAGAAGTAGAACCAGATATAATTAATCTCCCTAAAGAGAGTGATTTATTTCGTCTAAAATATAATCGCTCTAATATGTTTTCTTTGAGTTATGATTATACAGCCCAAACAATGCCAATACGTGAATTAGTAAATGTATCACAGGAGATTAATCCCGGTGACAACATTTCTTTAATGGTGAGGTGTGAGACAGTATCACGTAAGAAATGGCAAGCATTATCAAGTTATGCATGGGAGGTATGGAAAACAGGCAGTGTACCTCAGAGAAACAATATTGATCCTGTAAGGTTAGTAAATCATGGTTGGATTTTCATTGGTAGAGTATTGAATGAGGCAAAAGCTTTAGTCGATGATATTATGGCAGGTATTGAAAAGTCATTTTTCAATAGTAAAGAAGCAGACAGGATTTCAAAAAAACCGGAAATCATTAATCCTGAGAGAGAAGAAATTTTAGTTAATGGTGATCTATCACCGCAAACCAAGAAAAAAAGAAACTTGCCTGTATTTAATACAGATATACTTGTATCGGTTTATTCAAATACACCAGAGAAAAAAGGAATGTTGGTACGGTCAATATCATCAGCATTTAATGATCTGTCAGGGGATAATAGCTTGCATCCGGTTAAAGTTAATATTAAATATTCAGCATGGACTACACTCCCTAAAGACAGAGATTGTTGCATGATGTCTACTGAAGAAATAGGCAAAATCATGCAATTACCAACTAAAGATGTTCAAATTGAATATAGAGATAATCTTGAAAGTAATCAACGAACGGAAATAGAGATACCGGAAGTATTTTTAGATAGTAGTGGTATATTTGTAGGGACAGCCACTAACAAGGCACAAAATTATAATATTCATATTCCCACAAATGATATTGATATGTTAATGACTTCGAGAGCTTTTATAGGAAGTCCAAGGGTAGGAAAGGATCAAGCAGCCATCAATCTTATAGTAGAATCTAAAAGAAAACATGGAATAGGTGCAGTTATTCCAGATGTTATAGATGAGCGACAAGGACATAGGGGTATGAGTGATGCTATCCGTGACCATTTACCCCCTGAAGATGTAATTGATTTAGATTTAGGGGATTATGATTGGCCTGTTTATATTGGCCTGGAGAGTATAACCAAAAATATTAGAAATCAACGAATTGCAAGTAATAGAATTGCTCAAGAGTTAACTAATTTTCTTATGGGTGATGACTTAGAAAATCATCAAACAAGAGAGTATTTAAGGGAAGCTGCTAAGTTGACTAACGGTGATTTATTAGGCATTAAATTACTATTTATGTCTAATGAGTACAGACAAAAAGCAATTAATGATGCCCAAAAGAATGGATTAGACGTTTCTATATGGTTAGATTTTAATAAGATGAGTGATAAAAAACAGGGACAAATATTTAGCCCAATATTAGTACGACTTGGCGAATTAATGGGTGATGAAGTATTAAAACCAATCTTCTGCCAACGCCCTAATCCCGCCATTGATTTAAGTAAGTGGTTACAAGAAGGCAAAGTAATCATATATCGTATACCATCTCGTGACTTAGGGGAAATGGCAGTAAATACTATAACTTATTGGATTATACTAACTGTATTCTTAACTAAACTATCCCAAGGTGGACAAAGTACCCCTACATGGTTAATTATCAACGAACCTCATCAATTCTTGTCCAAAGGATTAATTCATTTTTGTAAGCGGTTATTGGCTGAAGGCCCGAAATATCAAATAGCTCCAGTATTTTTGTTCCATAATTTAAAGCAGTTACCTAACGATTTTGTTGACATACTCCTCTCATCAAGCTTAAACTGGCACATTTTTAAGAATACAAATGACAAGGTTTATGAACGTCTTGAGCAATATTTGCAGCCAACATTTGAACCTCAGATAGCCATGAGAAATACTCAAAGATTCCATTATATTGCTTCATGTCTCGATAATAAAGGTGAATATCAACCGCCATTTATGGTTAAAGCTCCTGATTTGATTAGTAAGAGATATAAGACCCAAGATAATTCATTCCTAACAAAACGACATTCCAGAATTTACGGACGTTCTATAATTGAAGTTAATAAGGAGATTCAGTTAAGAAATAGATTAATTTTTAGCACTGAACAAGAAAAACATAACTAAAATTTTCACGTTTTTTCATTTGTTCTAAAACCTTTTCTAACTCAAAGCACTAAAATAATTGGCTTGGACGATATAATTTCTAACTTAGATCCAGTAAGCAACAGGGAGCAGCCCTTGATGTTGCCGATTTTTGAATGGGAATTTTTCAAAAATAATTAGCATATATCAAGGCTTTAGGTAGTTTAACTACCAAATTCTCTCAATCCCCTACCATAATCTAATTATTATAAATAAAATCATAAAGATAGGATGATTTTAATACGATGTTTGAAAATAAAACACGAGCATATTTTAATGAGCAGTATAATTATTATAAAATTATTAGTTATTTAGATACAACAACAATTCATATCGGTATTACCGCTTTTACTGATGTTAAAGAAGACATAATTGAAGAAGTCACAGTAATCAGGAGGAATGGTGAGGTTCGAAGGTGGCACTTTACAAAAACAGGTTTTAAGCCTACAAGAGGTCATTTTCAATTATTTGATTCCTTTGAGGATTTATATAATTGCTTAAATTTAGAGGAAAAATTAATCCTAGATGAATATATAAATGCAGTTAAAACACCTGAAACTCATGGAAAACTCTTGCATGAGTTAAAGAGAATAGCAACTAAAACAAAGGTGGACGAAAAATGGTTTAATGATTCTCCCTTTTCTCAATAGTTGACTGCATATTTCGGTGACATCCGGACAGTGTTTCTTAATTTCAAGTGATCCAAAAACGCTACCATTGCTACTAAAAAAGTATGCCAAAAATGTGGTATACTTTTTTAGCGTGCTAAAGAATTTTGGAACCAGTATATGATCCACGATAATAAGGCATCTTTACCCATTCTATTTTTCATTTATAATAATTAATTAAAATTATGCTAATTTGTTAATATAATAATTGTCGTTTTATAGAAAATAATGTCGAACCCAACCAATCTCCTGAGTCAGTGGTATAATTATTTAATACTTATGAAAGGAGGTTGATTTTTTATGACGTTATTGTTGACATTAATTTTAACACCAATTGTTCTTCTTTTAGGACTTGCTATTATCGTATCAATATATCTTTTTGCACTCAATAAATTTGGATCAGCAACAGCCAAGGTCATTGTAGTTATTATAATTGCTCTATTTTTTTCATATGCAATTAATGATAACATTCAAAAAAGCAATGAACGAAATGCTGTTTATGATGAATATAGAAAATTTACAAATAAAACATATATGACTGACTCTGAAGTTAATAAAGCAATGATGGATGAAGCAAAATTTAAATATGAAATGCAAAGAAGAATTAAAGGTAGTAACTAAGAACACATATTACCTTTCTAATACAATTCATATCTAGTATTTATAGAATAAAAGGACTGTTAGTAGAAAGATTCTATTTCGCAAATAGTTGTTTTTATTTTGTCTAAATGTTATTAATCTTCACGTTAATTTATACCTTGGGGAGGTATTTGTGACTGTCAAGTAGAAATGTACAAATTTTATTAAATAAGAATGTACACCTACTGTCCAAAAGTTGGAATTTTGCAATTAGCAAGTAGGTTATAGTTATAAATTACCACTTGTAAATTAACAAAAAAAATGTGAATATATTTATTTAATCTTTGTCTCGAGAAACCTTAATAATACCAAAACACGCCCATAAACGATCAATAATGCCAGTATCGCTTCTCTTAAGACCATAAAATCTTTTTGCGCAGGCTTCACAAAATGAATTGCCCCCAATGGGAATATAATCATCATCAGCCAATTCATCATCGGATGGAAAGTCTACCACAGGAAATGGATTCCAATCAATTGTATTATTGCAAAAATCACAAACTGGAATAAATGACTCATTATCATTAAACGATCTTAGCTCATCAATAGTTATCCATAAAACTCTAATTTCTTCAGGCTTTTCTCGAGTAATGACTTGATTTATCTTTTCCATTATTGGTTATCAATCCTCTTTCATACATGTTTGCTTAATGTATAATAGTCAATCCGCTGTTTGTCAACACCATTATGATTGTTTACAGGTTTATGCTATAGTATTCATATTAGTGCGATTGCTGTGGATAACTTTTGTCAATTCGACCTCTAAGACGGCCTTTTCTTCCCTGGACAGAGCCAACGCTTCTCTGAGCCGAATTATCTCCTCCATTGACTCACGCTGTGCAGCTAGGACAGCCCATTCTTTGTCTATCTCAGCTCTCTCAGCCGCTCGTGTTAAGTTCTCCTGCATCTGTACGTCCTTGTGTGCAAGTTGAGCCTGCAATTGATTTACCTGTTGCTGCAAAAAATCCTGCTCGCTCTGATACTGTGCAGTTAGCTGATCACGTTGCTGAATAGTCTGTTCCAGCTCACGTTTATATTCAAGGGCGTGGTTGGCCAGGTCAGCTAATTCGTTTACTTTTGCCTCGGCAGTTGCTGCGGCTTTTTCAGCGAGCGCTGCCAGTCGGTTAGACTGGTCGCGGTCATCCGTCGCCTTCAACACGGCCTGTTTTAACTCGTGCAACTCGTCGGATATTACCGTTTTGTAGGCAGTCAGTTCATTTACAGCGGCTTCAGCACTGGCATTGGCCTCATCTATTGACCTGGTCGCTTGCTCCTGCACTTCGTGAGCCGCTGCCTTGGCCTGGGTAGCTTCGTTTTGAGCTTGGGTAATTCTTTCCGCATCGGCATCCTGGCGATCCCGTCCTGCACTATACATGGAGATGTAAACTTCCTCGATACGAGATAGAAAATGTTTTAGCGAGTCTAGCTCCGGTATCTTTGTTGGTGTACCCTCTCGCATCTGAGCCGTCTCATAGGTTGATATTAATTGAGCAACAAAGTCCTTTGCGGTAGAGTTGGACTGCTCAATTAAAGCAGTCAGTTTATCCTTTACCCCGGTATCCAGTCTGACGGAAAAAGGCTGGTCAGCCATGTAAACATACACCCCTTGATTTTATTGATGTTTACTTAGGTAAACAAGTATACAATAAGTTTACTATATCCTCGTGACTATTCCCCATATTAGCGTTTTAATGATGGTGATGTAGTTTTATTAGCCTTACCCCCGCTTGGTATACTAAAAGTATACTAGTATACCAGAGTAAACCTCAATAAAACAAAGGGTAAAAAGTATACCCTCCAGAAAGAGTAGAAGCGATGACCTGGTATTTGCAACAAGCAATTACTTATCCTCTTGCCCAAATATAGTTTGCCTGTTTTTTAGCCGGTGGCTGTCTCCATTCATGTGAATAACCTCGCTTTTATGAATAATTCTATCCAAAATTGCTACGGTTATTGCCGGATCTCCAAGCATATCTCCCCAATCCTCCGGTCCTTTGTTTGAAGTAATAACCAGAGCCGATTGACCATAGAGCTTGTTAATGAGTTGGAAAAAGAGATTTGCTTCATGATTATTCATCGCTAGAAACATTAGGTCATCAATGATTACCATATCACTTTCAACAACCCTTTTTACCTTAGCCCGAGAAATCCTTGATATTTCCTGGGTTTTTAATATATTAATCAAACTGTCCATCATAACAAAGGACACCTTATAGCCACGTATGATGGCTTCTATGCCCAGTCCTATGGACAAGTGGGTTTTGCCAACACCTGTAGGTCCTAGTAGGATAAGACTGTATGCTTGCTCCATCCACACAAGTTCTTTAAGTTGGTTTAACTGTTTTTTGCTAAGTGATTGCTGTTCTTCAACATTAAATTGCTGCAATGTTTTGTGTTCCGGAAAAGCAGCCAACTTCAGCCGCTTTTCCGTTTGTTTGATTTCCCGCTGTTTTAGTTCATGGTTAAGTAAATTGCTTAAAAACTGCTGGTAGCTGTAGGATTCCGACTGTGCCTTTAGTAGAAGGTCATCCAGTATATTAGTAACCTCCCTAAGCTGTAAGGCTGCAAGTTGGCTTTTTAAGTTTGCTGTTAGCTCCATTAGTTGTCTCCATTCATGATGTCTATATATGTGCTGAGGCTGCGTATTTGGGGCTTAGCTTTTAGCTTGCTTAGGTCAAGCTGGTGCAGCGGTTTGAGCTGTTCTTTCATCAAATCGCCGGTGCTATCCTCAGTTACTTTTGTTAGTTTACAGAAGTGTTGCAAGGCATCACATATATCAGTAGCACTATACAGTTGATTAGTTAGACAATAGTTCACTGCCATTGATATTATATAAGGAGTTACATTATCTATATTGGTAACATTTTGTTTAATTAATTGCATTTGATCTCTTAGGTAACGGGTTTTTGTTACACGAAGTTTATCCACAAATTCTTTAACCGCTTCCGTACTCCCAAGCAAATTGACAATCTCGTCAACATAGACTTGTATACTTTTGGAGTGATCCCGACCATGATTTTTGTTTTTTATTAATTTGCCCTTTTCTAAGCAGATTGGGTGCTGGGCCAATACTTCACCATTTTCAGGATCAATTATGATAAGTGTATCATCCTTGCTTTGTATGAGTACTGAATTCTTTTGGTTGTGTATATAAGTACCCAAGGGTACAGAATAGCGGTTACCTAGATGAGCTATGGTATTGTCTTTTTTTACTGTTGCTGTTATACTTGGCGTACTATCAATTATGATTTTTTCTATGTCCGGTTGGAGATGTTTCTTTTCTTCTTGAAACACTTCCGCCGGTATTTTTTTTATTGTGTTATGTTTCTTGCCATTACCTGTTCTATCCAACCACCGCAGAGCTTGCTCGTTGAGCTTGTCCAAGTTGTGAAAAACACGGTTGTGAGCAAAGTTATTTTTTACAAATCCAACTACATTTTCCACTTTTCCCTTAGATTCTGGGTCGCTTTTGCGACACATATAGATTTTAAACGCTCTTTTTTGCAGATAGTTAGCAAATTCATGTGTAAAAATCAAATCACCAGTATTTTCACTTACTAATATCAAGTGATCCTGATCATATACGACCTCCTTTGGTATGCCACCGTAATATTCAAAGGCATTTTCGTGTGCTCTAATTACATCCACTGTTTTAAAGGGTCTGTCCAGCCATTCCATGTACTTATACCTCGAGTGGGATAATACAAAGGTAATTACCCTTAGCTTGACCAACTTTGCATTAACATCCAAAAGTTTTTTCTCCCCAAAGTCAACCTGCATTTGAAAGCCCATCGGCAGTTCCTCAACAGCCTCGTACTGGCGGTAAAACTTAACTTTAGGTATGTCGTATTCTTTTCTTAACCACCGAACATAATTGGCTACCGAAGATTCAGCTATCTCTATATCTGGATCCATTTCCCTGAGCCAATCATGTATTTGTGATGAAGATGAATCCGGGAACTTCTTTAACCAGTCCAGTATGATGTGATTATATTTGTCCAGCTTCTTGGATCTGGTTTTAAGTTCTTCATTTCTGGCGTGAACCTCATCTGGAGTGGCATCGTAATACCAAGTGACGGCTCTCCTGTCCATGCCTACATGTCTTGCTATTTGCGATTTATTAAACCCCATTTTCTTTAACTCTTGTATTCTGAAATACATTTCCCACCCTTTTTCCTTTGTCATTCTGTCCTCTCCATGATGTTGATGTATTCTTAGAGATTACATCATACACGAAGAGACACTTTTTGTAAATTGTTGTACATCCTTATTTAATGATTTCTGTACATTCTATTTTAGCAGTCACAGTATTACTGTTGTTATCTTTTTTGGGTTTTATGGGTATCTTCATATTAATAATAATTGCATTATTTGTTTTAAGTAGTATATTAAATTTTTTAGCCAACACTATTGAAGGTTCAGATGAAATGGCACAAGTAAATCATATTGACGGAATACCCAATCTTGGAAACAATGTAAAAGTACCATTAGTTTTATATCAAGATAAATTGGTAATTAATAGACAACAAACTATACCTCTATCAAGAATTAAAGGAACTGAATTTTTATCACAAAAAGAAATTGTCGAATATAATAAATCTTCTATTGGTAGGGGTATTTTAGGCGCACTTGTCGCAGGGCCACTAGGAGGCATAATCGGTGCTACATCAGGAATTGGATCAAGCAAAGGACAAGAAATTGTTTATTATTTAATTGTACAATTTATAAATATTGAAAGCAAAGAAGTAAATGCTATTTTTACATCAGGAATTGCTTATTCTGACAGTATTAAAAAAATTTCAGATATAATAAATCAAAAGGTTAATTATCAATCAAAAAATAATATTAGTAATTCGGGAGCGCCATATGATATATAAAATTTCAAACACCCAGGATTAAGTATTTGAATACAATTATAAGATAAAGTAAAACAATATAATATGTTTGTACATTGTAGATTAACCTTAGGCACATAAGTAGTAATCCAAAACGTCCAGAAGCGTACAGGTTCTTTATTCCCTTACCGTCAATGATACCGACAAATAATATCAACTAACTGTCATTGACGGTTTCCAATTTAACGGAAACTTTTAACGGAAACTTAACTATAAAGCTAACGTCTATTGATTGTTATTACTAATCCCCTGATTAAACAAATCCATTTGAACCTGTAAGGATTTTAATTCTGACTGTAAGCCATATTTTTCTTCCTTTACTACATTCAACTCATTCCGAACCCTCTCAAGCTGCTCTGACTTGTTTTCAATGTTAACATCATACCTCTGCCTTAACTCACCGATCTCCTTATTAAATACATTTTGAATATCCCTAAGTTCCTGAGTATGCTTTGACTGGATATTCAATATATCCCTCTCATGACTAATCCCCATATCCTTGATCCTATCCTCATAGTCCCGGCCACTAGTAGCAATTTGCATTTCTAAATCCTTAATGGTATCCTTCAACTTAATATTCTCCTGCTGATATGCCTGATACTGTTTACAGTCTTCCTTTAATTCCTCAACTTGACGCTTCAAACTATCTAATGTATCTTCATACAATGAAATAGTTTTTACATAGCCTATGTTACCTCTTTCTAACTCATTATTTGCCTCGACCAATTTATTATTATCGGCTAAAACATCCACTAGAGATTTCTTTTCATTTTCCAATTGCAATTTTAACCCTGCAATTTGGTCATTCAAATTTGCCACTATTTGCTGCTGCTTCTGCTTTGCTTCTTCCAATGCAAATTCAAACTGTTGACGGTAATCTTCTACATCTTTTATCTTTACAACATATAATTCCTTAATCCTTAATAGGTGGTGTTCAAGCTGTAGTAGAACTTTGATGTCAACCGAATCATCTTGAGTAATTTTCATGGCCTCATAATTGGATATAAGCATTTCCATAAAATCACGACCACTTAATCCAGATCCCTGAGATAAAGATGTTATTTTCTGTTTTAATTCAGCAGGTACCTTGACACCGTAAGTTTCTAATTTCTGAGGATCTTCACTCATAGTTAAGTTTACCTCCTTGTATTTATTAGGGTTAACCAAGGTTAACGGTTAACTTATTAAAATTATACCTAACAATTTCAGCAAATACAAGGGTTTGAATGATATTTTATTAATACATTTTGGGTTAACTTTATTTTTATAGGTTAACTTATGCAAACGGCGGTAAATTTTAAATCATCCGGCAAATAAAAATAGACAGTCACATAAACTGTCCAAAAGAACTAAAGGAATAGATTGTCTATTCTCTTTTATATGTATATTGAGTATGATTTTATTTGTATTTATTTATTAGTGGTTATCGCTATTGTTACATAAGAAAATTACAACTATCAAAGTGTTGCCCTTGCTAGTTTAACCCTCTATAAAACAGACTCATATTGCTCCAACTATTGGTTACGCTATGAGGCTTTCGTTAACTTCCACGAAACACTTCCTTTTCAAAATTGGCCATAAAAATAGCACCTTTCAAGGTGCTATCATAGATTAGTTAAATTTTTTCTGCACATCGTATTAAACAATTTTTAAGATCTGTACTATCATATACTGAGTTAATAGACGCGCTCAACAATTCATCTTTTCTTACCCTAGCCCAATTGATATTATAGCCATTTTTCAGGGCTAATTCACGAATAAATTCCCTAATTGTACGTCCATTACCTTCGCGAAATGGATGGATTATGTTAAGTTCTGTCATATAATAGGCTAGTTTTTCAAAAAAAGTATTTTCTTCTAGACCATTTAATAACTTATCAGCTTTAAGTTCTTCAAAAAGCTTTTTTAGGTTCTCTTTAATATATTGGGATGAGTAAAATTTAGTCTGTCCTTTAGATATATCTTCATAGCGTATTTTTCCAGCAAAGTAGTATAAATCGCCAAATATAAACTCATGAATATTGAGAAGATGGGATATACTGAAGTGCCCATTTACAGGGTGGTAAGTTAATTCATAAACTTTCCTAAAAGTTATCTCGCCTTCTGCCTGCTTTAACAATTCAGCATCTTTTATTGCCAGTTTATTCCTTATAACTTCAACATCTTTATAATAATATAGTGACCGAGAATCAGCATAAAAGTCATATCTAGAAAAACTAACCATTATTTTAGAGCCATTGTCATATACTTTTCCTTTAACACCTGAATTTCCTGCTGACATGATCTTTTCCCAGCATCACGTAATCTGCAATAATTGAGTGCTTGCCTGCTGGGAGTAATCCCTTCCACTTCAAATGAAGCAATCGTACTTCTTAGATTGCGAGAAGTTCTTGCTTTATTGTTAATCATAGGCATCACATACACACCTCCCTAAGTTATATTATGCTTAATTAGATGTATTTTATAAATTAGAGATAAAAATTCAAAACAACAAAATCCTATCCTAAAACTTAATACTCTTAATCCCTTAAACTAACTGTACTGCACCATACAAACTATCCGGCGCATCATCATATTTGCAATTCCTATGATAATCCCTTATTTGATTATTATATCTTATATTATTAGCATTGAACAGTATATGTCCGTTTTTAATTTCAGGCTCAAGCGAAATAATTCTCTCATACTACTTACCTTTGCTGTTGACTCCTTCAACTGAAACATGGATTTTTGCCTTCCAGAGTTCTTCCTCAAACTTTTGTCTCATATAAATTATTTCCCTCATATATCCATATTCAATATTGTAAATTTACAAAACTTATATTATAATCATTAATATGTTATTTAGGAGGGATGTTCCTATCATGGTAAAAATTATTTCCCTTTTTAATCACAAGGGTGGAGTAAGCAAAACTACGACTGCTTTTAATATTGGTTGGATCTTGGCCGAAAAAGGCAAAAGAATATTGCTAGTAGATACAGATCC
>Ga0209000_1000474_pt1 | contig 38690 bp, 13 predicted proteins | sample RifGroD2_FD_183998 | JGI IMG/M metagenome (GOLD analysis project Ga0209000, IMG submission 183998) | Groundwater microbial communities from Rifle, Colorado, USA - Groundwater D2 (SPAdes) (version 2) | ecosystem: Environmental > Aquatic > Deep subsurface > Groundwater | place: Rifle, Colorado... | reverse complement strand
GCAAGCTGGTAAGGCTGTTATTCTTTCTGCTTAAGAACAACAAGCTCTATCAACACAGCAGTGGAAAGGTTGGTGTTCAGTAACTATTTTGTTGTCAATTTCCCTGACCGTTTAAGGTCTTATATTCGAAATCGTTAATTTTTTAACGATATAGGCTTTGCTATGCTTATTTTTCAAAAAACTACTTTTAAAAAAGTCCTTGACCTATTACCGCATCACTTATTTAATCAATAGGCTTATATTATATTATTCCCATAATTGCAATAAAATAAACATAAGTTATGCCAAAGCTATGTCAAAGTTATGACCAGTGTTGATATTCTCCGTGGAAATTTGAAAAGAATTATCTGGCATTAAATATTCCGAAAATATAATTTTATGTCATTTGTAAAAGTATTTTTATATATGAGAGAAATATTAGGCAATTTACTTCGATAAATATATGGAACCAACGTAAATGACTTATTTAGGAATTTAAATATGAATAAAAAAATACTTTCTGTCCATTCTAAAAGCGCATTGCCAAAACTCAATAATAACGTGGCAGTAGTTAACAAACTTGAGGATGATTTTAGATTGTTTATTGGCAAACTCCAAGATGCTCCTGAAGCTGCATATACACTGCTGGCTCAAATGCTCCAAGATGATGAAAGTGTAGGTTGCGACGGGGTTGGCGTGTATCTATCCAGCTATATATATGAACTTTTAAAATTAAATATTTCTCTGAATAGTAATCAAACCGATATCAATGTGATTTTAACCTCTACGTCAGCGAGACGAAAAGACCTGCTGTCAAAAGCATTACCTGCTCAGCAGCTGTCAATTATAGATCCTGGAAATCAGATTGAATACGATATTAAAAGCGTCAGGCCGGAAATCGCAGTGATGAATATCGCGCTTCAAAAAATTATTTCCTTTGCATTCACTAACAAATTGACTCTTAACCAGAATTCTATAATTATTGCCAGCGATACCTTCATAAACCTTGGTAATGGCGAGAGAGTAGGGAAAATCAACCAGGAGAGTGTCCCCTTAGGTGACCAAATCGAGAAACTCCAAAGCCAAATGGGGAAAGAAATAAAAGCCACTACCGGCCTGGTTGTGTATAAAATTCAGGATGGTGCAATTCATATAAACAATGCGTGTTCCACTGTGAGGTTCAGGCCCTTAGATTGTCCGATGAGTGCAGAAGAGCGTCAATTGCTCACGAGTCTTGTTGAGGACAAAGAATATAAATATCTTAAGCCGTTACTATTAAAAGAAATTGTAACCGTTCAAGATATTACCGAAGCATATTGTGTTGAAGGAAAGCATAAGAACAAAGCCGGTGGGTTCGGAATCCAGGATCGAGAGTTGTTTCTGTGCATTGAGAATATTCATGGTGATCCTTGCACCGTCGTGGGCTTGCCGGTTAGCATTATTAATTCCCGCTTTATCGATAGTTTCATCACTATGCGTTCTGTTTCGGAGATAATCAGTTCATATTGGCCAGAAGAAATTGAGAGAACTAAGATCGTATATTAATAATTATTGAAGGAGCAGATCAAATGAAAAAGAAAATTATTAAAGAATCGAAATACTCAAGAGGCGGTCACTCTAATATTGCTAAGCTGTTAAGAATTCTACCTGTCGGTGGTCTGGGTAAGTATCATGATGCTATGTTGAATATTATGGTGCGTATTGAACGAGAATTAGTAGAAAGTGAGAAAAGAGGATCTTTATCACTTGAAAAAACGGAAGAATCTTTAGACCACGCTATATCAGAATTCATTACTCCGAATGATATTGAAAGCCCAAAACCTCTGGGGTGCGTGCTTAACAATCCTTCAGATGCCAGAGGCGAAATCCTTGCTTCTTTGATAGGCAATAGCTTTGAAACGGATAACAATAACAGCGGTGACTTTAATCCCGGACCTGGAAAAAAAGGGAGAAGTTATCTTATCGCAACGGCTTTGCAAAAAAGCATACTGTATGCAGAGAAGAATATAAAAAAAAATAATGAAATTATAGTTTCTGAAATTACAAGGATCTATTTAGGCGGAATCGAACAGAAAGTAGCATCGAAAGCTGGTCTTTCGTTAGAGTCCTTCAAGGCTATTTTCAGAGGAAAAAGGAAGCTTGAAGCCATGACCGGTATCTCAGTCTTAAATAATGGCTGGTTCATAACATTGTCTGATTTAAAAACTTTTGTTAACAAAATTAAATCTGGCAATGGACCGCAGGAAATATTCGATAAACTCAAGGAATTGGGAGTAATAGATAACAGGGGACGGTTCTTATTTAAGGATGATCCTGATTTACTGCAATTATTGGATAAGGCTGAAGCTAAAGATGAAATTAGTAACGAAAATTTTAAAAATGAGCTAAGGATTTTTTTTAGCGATATCAAAAAATTACCAAGGTACTCCAATAAACTTGGATATGGTAAGTCAATTTTTTATCTGAGGCCGTTAGAGGACAAAATAAGTCAGGAAGAATGCAGATTGCTGACAAGGATAATAGAGAAAGAACCGGTAAAATATGTACATCTGCTAGGGCTTACTAATAAGTATGAAGGTAAGTTGGCAGAAATAAAAGCGCTAAAAGAAGAATATTTACTGATGGTTAAATTGTTAAAAGGTCCGGTATCCGCCGAAGATTTATCAGATATTCCAGAAAAAATAAGACATTTTACACAGTTTTCTCAGGACAAGTTGGAAGCAAAACTGGAACAACTGGAGAGTGAGTTAAAAGCAAAAGTAGCCGATGCCAATATAACCTTTTCAGATTTTGAATCACGACAACTTACTGTAGAAAATATTATTGATAATTACTATAAATGGGATAGATACATTGGTCGAACCGCCGGAATAGGCATCCAGGATCGTGATTTTTTTCTCTGTGTTGAACGCCTCGACGGCAATCCTTTTACAGTTGTTGGCTTGCCGAATGAATTGATATTCAAATTCTTCAAACATTTTGGAGTTGAAACCAGTAAGTTTAACATTATCCAATCATATTGGCCGGATAAGATGGAATTGCGTAAGATATATGTTGAGGATACCTGGTCATTAATATGCCGCATTGAAAAAGAAGAAAAAATTAAAAAATATATGGATGACGTAGAATCCGGGATAGTGCACAATATCAGCATTGGTAATTACGAGAATGTCATCAAAGATAATTATAAGCTGATTGTTTGTTTGCAGGAAATGAGGAAATATTGGGATATTCTTCATTTATATACTGATTTTCTTAAGGATACTACCAAACTAGCTGCTGAAGAAGGTATCGATGTAAATAAAACACCTCAGATTATTGACACCATTAATGAACTGGCAGGCATGTTTAATCAGATTAAGCAGGAAATGAACGACGATGATAATATTGAGCGATTAATGAACCTGAACAAACTCCCGAATGCATGGCAGATAGCATTGAATAAACTGCTAAGTAAATTAGGAAATACCATCTATGACTGGAATGATAATAAAGCTAAGCATATTAACTTATTAGATCCGGCTAAACTGAAGGATTTCGAAGACCTGACCAGTGGAGACTCTATTTGTTTGACTAATGATTATGAAGATTATCATCGTGTTTCTCACAGTCAATACTGGGATGATAGTAATAAGTTTAAGATAGAGCAAGGTTTGTTGAACTTTAGATCTTTTATTGACGTTGTTGATAAAAAGCTGAGCTTAGAAATAAAAGATTTGCAAGAAGCGATTTCTTCCGTGAATAAAGAACTGGCTAAGCTGCCTCAAAATAGTCCTCTTGATTTTGCTCAAAAGCAAGTCAGGGATACCTTAGAAAAAAGCAAAATAGAATTAGAAATAGAAATAAAAGATCTTACAAATACTGTAAATAATTTATACTTTCAATCTTTTGAAGCTATCGCGTTGAACAACTTAGAATCAAAGATTAGCGGGGTTGAACAAGCAAGCGGAAGCGTAATTGATGATAGAAATGCTTTGATAAAACATCTTGAAACGGTGGCAGGTAAACATACTCCGAATATTTTACTTACTATGGGAAATAATGGAAATGAGTCTATTCAGGTCCTATGGAATGCTCTGTTATTGTTGAAAAAAGGCTGTAATGTAACGCTGGCAGCCAAATCGGAGCCGATGATGCATAATGATTGTAATATCCTGGAACTCAAGTTCGTTATACCATATTTTAATAGTATCCTTCGGGAACGGTTCCCAGAAATGAAATGCCTTGACTATTATCTGACAGAAAATAAACTGCAAATCATTGAGGTTGATGACAAAAAAGATTTGGGCGAAAAAATTAGTTCGGCATCATCAACAGGGAACAAATTTGATATTGCCTTTTTAATCGGAGAGCTTTGGTATATTGATTTTGTCGGTGCAGATAAGCTGGAAGAGCCTCCTTATAATCCGTTTGAGGATACGGTGCTCTTTAGCATCCATGCGCATAAGAATCGTTTAAAGCCATTGGCTATTATGAACGATAACTTGTTCGCTGTCGCTAGTAGGGGCGATTACATTGATGAAAACGTAACGGTTGGAATGTCTGTCTATTCGATGCTTCTTCCTAGAGTAGATTGCCTTGGTGCTAAACCAGATGATCCTCCGGGGTGGTATAACAAGAAACTGGAATATCAGTTATATTCGGGGAACAGCGATATCTCATTGGTTGACTTCACCAAGGAATATTGGGACAAGATTAAAACCCAGTTGATTAAAGAATGCCGGGCTCAAGCCGGTTTGCCGGAAGTCCAGATTAATATTGATGGACCATATGAAATCGAAGACGGTAAGCAGCTCATGTGGCGATATTTTACACCACATAAATTTGTGAAAGCGTATGTAGAAAAAGACCGTTTGATTATTGATAATTTTATTGAATATGATAAGTCGAGAATAGCTAGAGATAAGGGCACTGGTTGGCCTTATATCGCAGATAAGATATCCGGCTTAATAAAATCCGTTTATTTGGGCGAGTTATTTAAGAATTCATCGGATAGTGGAAATATAAATTTGATGACCTCTGAAGAAAAAGGGAAACTTGATAATTTAAAATTACAAAAAATCAATGTCGAGCAACCTCTAATAATTGAGAATTCTACAGAAGTTGTTCAAGTAAGCATTCCCTTAATAGGTGCCATAAAAGATAGCGTATCTGAATACACACAAGATGGCAGGATTTTTGTCCGAATAGCGCTGGAACGAGAAACTGAAATGTCCAGTTATGAGAAGGAAAAAATATCACATTCATGGCCGAAAACGAATGATATCGTTTATGAAATCGTACCGGCTCTTTATAATCGAGAAAGTGGTATGGTTGATTTTTCCTTTTTCCTGCCTAAAGATGAGCACATTGAGAAAGTACCTATTTCTGATATCCTGCCCGATACCCAGCCCGTTGTCATCCTCAGTACCCAGTTGAAACATTATCGCACCAAAAGGCTCCAGATACTAGAAATTATTGGCCTTTCAAATGGAAATGATATAACATTGAAAGAATTTACTGATGAAGGTTGGGGATTCCAGCTGAACAGATATGATATTAATGGAGCTGTAATCGATTCAGGGAACGAGAAAATGGAGATTGATCGTACCCAGCGAAAACCATTAACTGTGAAAGATATCATCACTTCAAGGGTAGTGGGCGCACCTATTGATCTAATTACTACTATGGAAGGTAGAAGGTTCTTGAACCTGGTTAACAGCCAGCCTTTTGTTAATTACACTGAACTGGTAAGAGAAGGTGGATTATTTGCAGTTACACATGGCTATAATCCGATGTATTGGGAAGACTCGAATTACATCTCGGGTCTACCGAGAATGAAGCTCTCATCACAGGATGGACCTCTCGTTTGCCAGCTAGCAGGTCCGCATAACTTACCAATAGAGATTCATGATCTTGGATTGTTTTCAGAAGAGAACAATTACCAGAATGTAGCGAATACTTTCGCTAAAGCTGCCTTACTTGCTGTACGCAATGGCGCTGCTGCTATTGATATAAACATGGGCTCCACTGCGCTTATTCCACAAGGAGGCGGCGTGTTAATCGCGGAAGAAAAACCTGATATGGCAGTCGCTATAGTAAAAGGCATTAAAGATGCGCTGGTCAAAGAGGGATATGATGTCCCGGTTTGTGTTAAAACTCGGCTGTTAGAGAAAAAAGAAGAAGGAAAAATCATCTATGATCACGCAAGATCTCTGGCATTTTATGAAAAAATTATTGACGCTGGTGCAGAATGGATCGCTATTCATACTAGATATCGCTCTGACGGACAGGGATCAGTATCTAATCAGGGAGCCAAAGATGCGAGGTCAAAGCGTAAGCATTTGAAAGCGGCTATCAATGAGATTAGAACAGTTAAGGAAGAGCATTTCCACAATCTTCCCGTAGAAGTTAAGAATGTGATTATTGGAATGTTACAGCAAAAAGATATTATCGATGGTTCCGGTTTATTACAAAGAGCTAGATTCGACGAAATTAATAAGTTGGCTGACTTAGCATTAACCACTATTGATCAGGAATACTGGCAGGAAATCTATGATATACTAAAGAAGCGAAGAACCCCTATTTTAGGGAACGGTCAGGTAACGAGTGTAAAAGATGCTCTTGAGTTGGTTAATGACGTTGGCTGTGACGGGGTAATGATCGCCATGCCAATGGTATCCAATCCAAAACTTATGGGAGAAATTAAAGGTGCCTTGAATGACAACGAGCAGAAGGGTAAAAGACCATAGTAGCTATGATTGAAAGAATACTTCGGGGATGCACGTTGGAAAATGATTGCAACTTTTATGGTTTTGATACGATATATAATATGGGATAATATTTTGTTTAAGTATCGGAGGTAGAAATTGATGAAAACCAAGACCGTCTCTATAAAAGTTGAGTCACGCAGTTCTAGCCTTAATAGAGAAACCAGAACAGTCCAATCATTGTTGTCACAGGTTGGAACCGTGATGAGGGGAAATATTGGTGTGAGTTTGCTTTCCGAGGTTGTTGCCGATGATAGAATAAAGAAAAATATTGATCAGGAGAAAGTCCTGGAAATAGATCGGCGTTTCGAGCAGGAATATCCTGAGCTGCGTAGTCGACTTCAGAGTTTCCTGCAGGAATCAGATGAGTTTAATGCTCTATTTGAAAAAATCAAAATTATTAATATTAAGAAAAATGTAAAAAAAAGAATAATTACCGAGCCGGAAATGTATCTTATAGCTTTAGCCTGTATGGATAAAAACTATTCAGCAAATGATCTTGCCGTGTTAATCCCACGATTGCGAGCAACCAAAACTAATCAAGGTTTTACTTTTACAGCAGCTGACAAAAATGTTACTGCAGAAATTTTTAATCGAAAGCTTGTTACAGTTCAAGAGGCAAAAGATCTGTATGGCGGGAACGTTGCCAGCTCCCGTCACGAAGTCGTCCTTGCTGGTGGAGACGCAACACGGTACTTGCTTGTGTTAAAAGCCCTTAAATCGCTTTCTGATTCACTATCCGTCATTGATCAAGGCGTTTTGTCCGGTTTAAGTTCATCCAACGCTTATAAAGATGTTAAAAAGCTTTTTACCTATAAGAACTTGGCAACGGTGTTCAATACCCCAATGTTTACAAATGTCGGGTATAATTCTGAATTATTAAAAACTGCCGGAATGTATGATGTAAAGAAAGTTAAAGTTGCTGTGAACACGGTGCTTGATAAATTTGAAAATACACCAAAAGCACTCAATTATGCATATAGGGTAGATGTAGGTAATCAAAGTACCTATCTTACCTTTTTCATGAATACACTGCTCCGGACCTATGCCAAAGTAGACATGGAAGGCTCTTCCGGTAATGTTCTTCATTATATGGTACATAACCAAACTGTTGCCGATTCCATGGACAATATGGTTCAAGCATTAATAAATGCCAAACTGCTTGACCCGGCTAAGCTCGATATAAAATTCATGACAAGGCCTAAAGATGGTATGGCCGTTGACCCGGATACCAGGCAGCTATTGTTGAATGACAAAAATATTCCGGATCCCAAAAGCGCAGGACATGGCCCTGCCTATACAAAAGCAGTTAATGAACTTGTGTCTTTAAAAGACGTATCTGATAATGTTAGTTTTTCCATCAGAACTGTTGATAACAGCGGTTCCGATGTATCCACTTACACCGCCTATATTCAGAATGGCTGTGTTAAAGAGAACCAGCTTCGTGATGAATTGCTGACGGTGATAAGATCAAATAACAAAAAAGCTTTTCAAGAATTGTTGGCTAAATCGGAATATGGTATTGATGTAACACTATACGATATGGATAATGACTTGAATTTGCTTGTAGCTCAATTTATTGATGATAGATGGGATTTTGAAGTTAGCAGTTCTGAGGATATTGCTGCTCAGATTGAAAACCTTCCGATTTCTATCGCTGTAGTGGTAGATCCTTTACCAATACATAAAGGCGGAGGTCTTTATGTGGAAGACGGCACAGGCAGAATGTCGATCACGGACAAACGTGATCTGCTGCCGAACACTGATGAGAAGGATGTACTGTTTAAATTTAGTCCGATGGTATATGGATCGTTGGTAAAGCAGGAAATGGATTCCAGCATGGAGGATGGCTTGGTTTTTGTGGCTACGAAATCAAAGGGAGAGAGTTACATTCAGGGAGAAAGCGCGTCCACCCATCTGGCAACTTCTCATGATCGTGTAATGAAGAGAATCATATCAGTGCCTAAAGAGGATCTTGAAACTGCTTTTATACAGCAAAAGACAATAGATGAGTCGAGTGAGAATAACAACCTCGAATTGTCGAGGAAATTGTGTCAGGATATTGAACGTATGGCTGCCCAGGCAGGCATACCGGCCGAAGAAGCTGCCCGTCTTATAAATGCAATGCAAGAAAAAGCAATATTAATGACAAAAATTGTTTAGTTTAACAATAAGGGGTGATAGATTATGAACGAAAAGATTGAGCAATATAAAAAAACATTCAATAATCTCAAGGATAATCCGTCACTGCATAGTAGTGAGATTAATGATCTTATGAATGCTGTTTTGGGCGATGCTAACGCACTATTAGCAGACCGCGTCGTCACTCAGGATGAAAAATTATCAGTATTGGAAGAATTTAACCGGCTTTATGCAGAAATTACTTATACTCTTGATTTCGATGATGCCATGGAAAATATGCGTCCTGCTACCGGCGACCCTATTTTTACGACTAAAGAAGCTATGCTGGAAGCAATAAAACGCGGCGAACTATAATCAACAAACCGTTTGACCCGTATCAAATACCGGAAGATAATAACTAAATGTGTGACATATCTGACTTAGCTGGTGCATAGTCTACCAGAGTTTCGCTTTCTCCATTTTCGTAATGCAGGAAAAAAAGATCGGTCCGTTTAGTGTTGAGACGGACAAATTGACTCATCCTGTCTACCCCGGATAAAAGGATTCTGCTCAAAAATATTACGGTCAATCTGTCGTATTGAAGTGCGGTCTGGAATCTGATGATCGCATTAGTTCAGAATAGAAAAAACACTGTAATAACTTGAGAAATTGCAACTATTTTTTGTTTTATCCGATATATAATTAACAATCCTTATGCTTTATTAATAGGAGGATTTTATCATGAAAAAGAAAATAATTGATTTTACTCAAAAGAAATACTCGAAGGTAATTGTGCCGATTTTTGCTTCGAATTCTTCATCCGTTTTTAGCAGGATAGATGATTCCATAAAACTCTTGATTGCAGCTTTTCCCTCAGTATTAAAAGTTTTCCCGGAAGTTGAAGGGGCAGCGCTTAAAAACGTAGATTTAAGTACCGGGATCAAGCAAGCAGCATTAAAGACTGTCCTGGGCTATCTGACAAAACGTGATTATTCTGGTAACTTAGAGGATTATATCTATGTTATCCATTTCCTTCATGATATTGGTGTTAAGAGTATCGTAGAATTTCCTTTTACCCAGAAACATCAAAGTACCACCAGTCCTTTTTCAGCATCCTCCTTTGGCCTGGAACTGGACTATTTAGTCCTGGAATTAGTCCCGGAAATACAGGATTCTCCAGAATTGTTAGCTATGATCCCTAAACGGCCGATTACCTATGAAAATGATCTTTCAAGCGATTTTCGTATCCATCGTGAAGCCCGCCGGGTAATCCTAAAAAAAGCTGCAAGTAAATTTTATCAAGAGATAGTTGTTGATCCGACCTCCCAGAGAGCTCAAACTTTTAAGTTTTACGTTGACAAATATGACAAAAAGCTTATGAGAAACGCTGAATTTTCTGTTGTTCAGTCAAAAGTATTGGATAATTATGAGAATGTTAACCCGGATTTCAGGACGTGGCCTGAGAAATACAGAAGCCCGGATAGTCCCGAGGTAAAAAAACTTATTACATTGCATAGTGACGATATACTAGCTCATAAATACGGTCAATTTTGTATTCACGAACAGCAATTATTTATTAAACAGCTCTATGAGCTTTTAGGTATGGAGAGGGAAGTGAATATTGCATTTGGAATAGACCCGGCTGCAAGTGCCGATGTCTGGTCATTACAGGATACTGTGTTTAATCTTAAATATGAACTAGGCGCAGATAACGGGCAGAATTGGCATGTGCCTGCATATAATGTATCTACGGATGCCTATATCGATTTTGTAAAGGAACGACTTGAGTATTTATCTGAGTATGCTCATGTTATCTTTTTCGATCACCTTTGCGGCTATTCGACACAATATATTTACGAGCGTGGTAATGCTGAAGATAAAGGCCGATGGGAAGTAGAAAAATGGGATGCCTGGAAGATGCGTGACAATGCTAAATATCTACTCAAAATGGCTCTTGATCTAGGCTTAAAAGTCGGGGGAGAGACCCTGGGTGACTATGCGCGCCAACAAGCGGTAGAATGTGCTATTCATGAGCTGAATTGTGAAGGATATAATATCCCGGAAATGTTTGTGGCTCCGCATAAGAACTATGGCGATAATTACGGCAATAATATGAACCTTTCTCAAAACATCGAACTCTTTTTAACTACCCACGATCTTCCGACTATTGTGCAGATTATTTGTGGAACTCGCGGGAATGAAGCTATAGATGAATTTAGGAGCCCGAAGACTAAGATCGCTAATTTTATGAGCCAGCAGTTTGGCATAATTACTACTCCAAATCAGACCCCTTTGTCACCTGGCCATCTTAGTCAGGAATTGGGAATTGCCATGTTGGAAGTTTTTATGTCGTATCCTGTAGAAGCTGTTACAATTCCTCTCCAGGATATTTTCGCACTAATGTTTCCTGAAGAGGTTGGAACAAACCTCTACTTTAATATGAACCATGCAGGAACGCCTACGGGACTCGATAACGAAATGAAGAATTTCAGCCGTATACTACCTCCGATACAGAATCTGGAACCTTTTAAGGATGTGCTCAAAGACATCTTTAGCCGGACTGTAAAACCTTTTGATTTTCCTGAAAGGCTGGAAGAATGCGGAGGATTTTTTACTTGGATTGCTTGTATAACTCCAGGTAGAAAAATGATCTTTCAGAATCCGGGTACAAAAAAATGGGAGATATTCAAGCATACTGAGAAGGGGCGTCCGGTATTAGAAATGGTAGTTTCTAACGTCGCCGCTGAAGATAGGGTAGGGATGGTTAAGCTACCTTCGGACAAACAGATCGATTATAAGGGTCAAGTAGATTTTGCGAAGATATATAAGTTAGTAGATATCTCACGTAATGATAGGGATAATAATATTTATATCAAATCAGGAGAGGAATTGCTTTGCGAAATGTATATTTCCCTCAAAGGGAATACTGATCACCATTTTGTTATATATGAGATGCCTAATTAGAAAATGACAGCATCGTTATTAGTTCGCTAACATTGTGTTGATAGACCTTTGCTTATCTTGATATACACTCTAAGTGCCTCAGATATTCCCCATGCTTGCATATTACATCCACGCTCCGTATGAGGATAATCTCCATCGCAGACCTCAGCAATGCTACCGATCCCTCCATGATTTAGCTGCTCACGGAGTGGCTCGAAGTATGTGTGGGCGTCTTCCAGCGCTTCTTTGCTCATGCCTTTCGATTCTATCATGGCATCGATCCAGGTATAGTAGAGCCAGCTCCACCCTGTGCCATTGTGGTAGGCAAGCTTTCTTTTTTCATCTTCTCCACCTTCGTAGCGGCCTTGGTAAGGGAAGTCAGGTGTCGAGCAGGTATTCTCAGACAGGCTTCTTATAAAACCTGGAATAATTAGCTGTTCTCTGGTAACAGTTATGACACTTTCTGCTTTTTTCCCAGCTATTAAACCAAAAAGAACTGCAAAAAGCATGTTCGGCCTGATTGCGCTGTCTTTCTTTCCGTTAAGTGCGGAAGTATCGTTAGTGGCTTCGATATTGTCGTAGAGATAAGTTCCGTTCCAATAGAGTTCCTGAAAATTATTTTTGACCTTGGTTGCTAGGTCCGTGTAGTCGTGGATACCTTGGTCTGTCATGAAGGTAAGCAGGTGATACCAGAAAACCTGAATCTCAACCGGGTAACCTTCTCTCGGTGTTCCCGCAGGATGATTGGTATCCATCCAGGTGAAATGAGTCGGAGACCATATCAATCCGGTTTCCCTGTCCATATGAATTCCGTTCTCTGTTCCGGCGATATAATTTGCGGCGATGCTTTTTATAACATCCTTGATATTCCTGCCCTTGCCATCTATGACTTCCTCTAGAATAGAACTATTTCCTGTTTTTTTAATGTAATCATTAACGGCAATGGCAAACACCAGTTGTGCATCAACGGTATCCCGGTTTTCTGCATTTTTTCCATGGATTATGTTTGGCAGTGTCCCGTTTTCTTCAAATTTAGCGAACTCTTTGATAATATCTTCCGACGTTTCAAGTAACTCTGCTTCGATTATTCCTCTCAGTACCAATAAGGTGTCTCTGCCCCAGTCAATGAACCAGGGATATCCGGCAATAACAGTCTTATGCTCTTCTCTTTTGGTTATGAACTGATCCAGTGCGATTACAAGCGATTGGGCTAAAGAATCATTTTTTAACTTGGGATCAAGTTTCTTTACTATTCCTTCCAGCCTTTGTTGTTCGTTTGCCAATACGGTTTCAATATTTTTACCAGAATAAAACCTTGCATCTTTTTCGCAGGTATAGGCTATGTGGTGTGCCGGTTTTGATTGGTCACATTGAAAGACTATATATCCCGGAGAATACTTATCTCCGGAGCAAAGCTGTCCTCTGGCCGCTTCTGTCGGATGGAATACGTTATAGTGCCAATAGGGTTCCTGTATACAGGTGCCGTCTGAAGATACGATAGTAAGTCCAGGGAAATCCTGCCAATTCTCACCATTAAAATGAAATGACTGAGACTGACCAACGGTAACCAGTTTTGTCCCGTCGAAATATTTTTTCTCAAGCCCAGTGGATCCAGCTTTTGTTTCCCCGTGGTAACTTCGTTGCTCCAGGGCTGGTCGGACGATCAACTGGATAGGTATGCTTGCAGATAAGAGTTTGTATGATGCTATGGTAGTGTTCTTTCCATAGTGCATCTGAAGGGTTTTTTCGATTTCGATATGAGTGGTTCCTTCGTTTATCTGATATATCCAGCGAGCTGTCGGGTACCGTTCGAATTGTTTAAGAGTACTTTTGTTGAGATCATAGACTTTGTTATCAGCTATTATTTTGTCAGTTGAAAACGAGACAAGTACATCTCGATCTATAGGATATTCGGGATGATTATTGATTAACAGTATCCCGTTATATTTGCTGTTTATAGGATTGTTGTCAGTTCTTCCGACTGGAATATTACATAGAGCTCCCCGGCCGTTAGTCAGCGCAACTTCATCAAAATCCTGAACCTCGTGAGGATATAGGCGGTGACAGGGGAGTCCTTTGTCAGTGTAAAGAGACTGTTTGAATGAACGGTAGTCTGGCAGTACCCTGATATGATAGTCATTTCCTTCCCATTTTGTGCCTGACCACTTAAATGTCAGCCAGTAATGGCCAGGATCTTTCAACGGGGGGATCACCGTATAGTATTCCTTGCCGTTATCATCTGGCATCGATTGATATCCGGTTCCCGATTCCCCATGTTTGCCTACAAATGATAAGTTGTTTTCGGATGTTTTTATGATGAGCCATTGAGTTACGGCAATCATGGATTCTTTGTTCTTTTCATCGAAAGACCAGATATGAGAATATTTTTTTGCTTCGCTTTTATTGATATTTTCTGACAAACAGATTATTCCTGTTTTGATAATAGTATCTGCATTGTATTTAGATATGATTGCCAGGAATAATTGCAGGTCCTGTCGGGCTAGTGCTAAGGCTTCTGTGTTCAATATTGCCGAGGCATTAAGTTGATCGAGTCCTTTGCAGAGGATGGCGGTATGTATCCACCGGTAGAATGGTGTGTTCTCGATTTGTTCTTGAGAGTCAGCTATTAGTTTTTTTTTCATTGTTATTACCTCGATAATTAATCCTATGTGCAGAATATAATATCATGAGAATGATAAAAAAGAATGGTAATTCTTAGGTCTCACAATAATATTAATTGATCTGTTTTACCTTTTTGCCCGATATATTTATATGTCGTAGCTATAGCTGTTCATGTTTCGTTTTTTTATTGGGGGATAATATGATTAGAGGAGTGATCTATAATGAAGAATAAGATCCATGCAAGTTCTATAGAAAAAGTAAACATAACAGGGAACCCTCTCTACAGAATTATCGATAGGTTAGGAAAAATGTACCCTATAACTTATATAGATGCCGATCATTTGAATGGTACCTCAAAATGGGTCCACAGGGAATCGGCTACTCTCGATCCGTTAGGTAATAATCTGGCAGATTACATCCTTAACGCTCAAAGATTAACCGATAGCAAAAAAATACAGGTATTTGTCCCAACATATAACAGTGAGACGTATCTTCTGCAGAATATTTCTGATATCTATAGATCTCTCCTGTTCGAAAAAAGAAATTACTTGAAAGATTTTGATATCAATTTATTAGTGGGCATTAATGGTAAGATTGATTATAAAACTATTGAAAGTTTATCGGCGTTTATCCGGTCACACAAGTACCTCCAGCAGATGGTTTCGATGTCTGTTTTTCATAGCGATGCTCAGGGTAAAATAAATGCCATGAATATCGCACACCAGATCGCTCTTGAAAATAACAGGGGATATCTGTTGTTTGTAGATGATGACGTTTCAATTAAACAGCGGGCAATCTCAAATATCATTAATGATATCCATTACTCTCCTCAGTATTCTCTTATCGGAGGATATCCCGTTTTGAACCCCTGTAATGCGACCTTAACACCGCTTGAAAGATCCTTCTATATGATGTCTTCTCTAAAAAGGTCTCTGACGGGATACTCGCTGCCAATGGGTAGATTAATGGGCCTGAGAACAGAGTCATATCCTGTTATTCCTGTTGACTTTGTTGCCGATGATGTTTTTCTCAATGGGTATTTTCTGCATCACAAGTTGCCCATGTATAATGAACGAAAAGCTCCTGTTGAATTCTATGGGTCATCTTCGTTTTATATGTGGTTGATGAGATCGAATAGGATTGCGTCATCTGATGATCAGGTAATTAATACTTTGCCCTTACTTGAAGGGCTTCAGCTAAAAGAATTACTCCATAACATTCCTTTTAGACAGCCTCCGGGCCAGCAAGAGTTGCGTAATATTGAGCTAATGAAATACATTAAATCAGCAGGAAGTACGGAGCTTAAACAAATCCTGGACCACTCGAACCATAATAGCTGGGGGGCTGATGAGAGTACAAAAGGCTTAAAGGAAAGATTCCAAAGTAGTTTAGAGTTATATTTTAATGATTATTTGTTTCCCACTTTGCTTGAGGAGGCTCGAAAATATGTACCTAAATAAAAAATACATCGATGTACCTCGTTCTTCGAGGAAATATTATGAGATAATGGACCGTTCTGATGTCCGGTTAACGACGAGCCCGGAGAAGGCTTGTCCGGATAAAAATTATTTTATTATAATAGCAGGTGGACAAGCTACCAGGATGAAACAGGGCGGTTTTATGTTACCCAAACCTCTTTATCCGTTACCCGACGGCAGGACCCTTTTAACCAGGACAATTGATGAAATATCTAATCTGACTGCTCATGAGATTAGACTGCAGGTAAGAAGTGAAGAAAAGCAGGTATTTGAGCAATATATCAAAGATAATAATATAACCAATCTCAAACTTATCTGTATGTCTGACTTATTAGGTCATGGTGATGGCGCACGTTATGCCTTGCAGGACATTAATGCCAAAGAGGGCGCTGTTTCATTTCTATGGTGCGATATGCTCTATCAGAACAATACGTTGCTCAATACATTGATGCTGCATCATGAATTGGGAAGGACCGTTACTATGCCAACAGTTTCTCTGACGAATCCTTACGCATCACTTGAAAGGGACAAAAATTATTCTGTAACCAGATTCTTGTTCCAAAGTGACGGGTTAGAAATGCCAGAGACCGGAGAAGACAATATTGGTATCTTTGTTTTCGATATCAATAAAGCGAAAGAGATAATTGACGACCTGTTCAAAACTACCTGGAATGGGGGTGGGCAACGAAAAGTCGATGATTTGTTAAAACAGGCTATGCTTAGAAACGAGATTTTCGCTCCACGTATCGGATCAATAACCGATTATAAAAATATCAATAGTCCCCTGGTTTTAGAAAGTATATAAAGCAATTTTTAAAACCCGGATAAAAGTACTGCGAGACTTTATGGCATTAGAGAGTTGAAGACTTTCACATATTCTATTGCCGATTTTCCCCACGAAAAGTCTTCTGCCATTCCATTTTTACGGAGAGTTAACAGGAGCTCTTTATTATCAAAATACTTCATACATCTTCCCATCGCTTCTAATAATGCATCGGGGGTAACTTCGTTAATTACTACTCCTGTACCAGTACCGGTTTCCGGGTCAAAGTCTTTGACCGTATCTTTGAGTCCGCCTTCTTCCGATACTACCGGAGGAGTTCCGTCACCTTCAGCGAATATCTGGACAAGCCCGCAGGGTTCGTCCCGTGAAGGATAGAGAATAAAATCTACTCCTGCAATAATAAGGTGGCTTAATGCTTCATCGTAGCATAATGCAATACCGAGATTATCAGGATATCTATTACGCAGCATTTCCAGCTCATAATGGTATCTTTCGTCTCCAGTGCCGAGAAGGATAAATTGAGCATCTTTTTCTTTTAATAATCTTTCGATGCTTTCAACTATAATATCTATTCCTTTTTGCCAGGTTAATCTTCCAACAAAACCAAAAACTGGTTTAGCGGGATCGTACTTAAGGTTGAATCTTTTAAGTAAGTGTTTTTTGTTTTCTTCTTTTCCTCTGGTAACGGACTGGCTGTCATATTTCTCCTTAAGATAATTATCATTCCAAGGGTCCCAGCTGTCTTCTTTTCCATTAACAATACCGAAGAGTTTTTCTTTGTGTACATTGAGTATCCCATCAAAGCCGCAACCGTTTTTTTGATTGAGTATTTGCTTCGCATAGTGCGGGCTGACGGTAAAGACCACATCGCTTGTGACAACACCTGCTTTCAGAAAGCTGAAGCTGTCATAAAATTCGAAACGCTCAGGAGTATAATCGCTTTCCTTAAACCCTGCAATCGAAATAGTTTCCCTGCTGAATTTGCCGGAAAAAGCAATGTTATGAATGCTAAGGGCTGTTTTCATGCCCTTGAACTGAGGATTCCCGATTGTCATCTGATCTTTTAGGGCAGGGCATAATGCAGCTTGCCAGTCGTGAGCATGGAGGATATCAGGAGTCCATCTCAATGCGATCATAGTTTCATAGACTCCACGATTGAAGAAAGTGAACCGTAGATTGCTGTCCTTATACTCTTGTTTATTTTTGTCAACATAGAGTCCACCATCTCTATTGAAAAAATGATCGTTGCCAATGAAGTAAGCTGGAATATCGGTATGTGGTATTTTTCCTATTAGTACTATTCCGGGGACAAGCTCCCCTCCCAGCCGGACTTTGATGTCAAATATCTTTTCAGCATTACTTCGGGGTATCTGCTTATACAGAGGCATAAAGAACCTTGAGTCTACACCAAGCTTGTGCATTTCCTTAACAAGCGGCGGTACTGCATCCGCCAGTCCTCCGGTTTTGGCCAGGTCAACGGCTTCTGATGCGACACCCGCATATGACTTGAATTTTGGTTTGATTGATTCGAGGGTAGCTACCGTTATCTTATTATTACTGGTTGCTATAATTTTCGTTAACATTTTTTTTCCTTTTTATTTATCTTACTCATTTTTTGATAATTTACAGTATTCCGATTATTTATTTAATTTACATTTTCCTATAACATATCGAAGCTGTTTGGAATTAGTTGCAATCTATTTTTAGGTTTTTTGCATATATTTTTCCTCGTATATTTTGCTTTCCTCAAAAAAGCTTTTGATAATAAGGTTTTTTGAATGAATTAACGAAATTTTTCTATTTATGCCAATGTGCTTCAAATAAAACGGTTGACACAATGTGGGCAAAATAGGCCATGTTCCATGAGTGAAGTGCAAAATGTTTGATTCATAACAAATAGTGGTATCGATATATTAGTGTAGCTCGTAATCAGACCAAAAGGACGTGATGAAACTATGAACCATAAAATCTATTCCGTCTCCGATCATATTTCCCGAAACTCTAAAGGAGTAGTAACTCAAAAAACTCCGGAGCCGTTGGCGAATCATATGGTTCTTCTTGAAGGAGATTATCGGTCGAGATTTCGATTCGAGGAATTGATTCATAGTCTTGGTGATCCCAATTCTGCCTATGGTCAGAATATTATAAACGAGCTCATTTCTTCAATCATGCTCGATTCTACAGACGTTAATTCTAAGACTGATGGCGTGCTTAAGCGTTTGTATTTTGCCCATGAATGGGACCGTTGGGTTATCGATTCGCTTTATTCTGCATTAGAAAAGTCAATAACACAAAGCGTCAAAAATATCGTTGATTATAGCGATATGCAGAAAGTAGAGGGAGCTCGCAGACGCCTCTATAATCTCGCATATATTGATCGATTGTTGATCCACTACTGGAACGAAAGCAGGGACCCGAACATTTGTTATGATCAGGGTGTGTTAGACCGTCGAAACAGGGAGGTCCATAATCTCTTAATGAACACCCTGGATAAAACCATATACGATGTTAATGCGGATAAGAATAGTGAGGGATATCAACTACTCTCCTATCTAAAAAATGTGTTCGCTGATAAAAACCGGTTAAACCAGTATGTGTATCATCGTCCTAAACCGCAAGAATCCAGATTTCAAAGCACCAAGGTGCATGGTCTGAGTATCGATCATACAGACCGGAAGCTTGATGAGGAGCCTACCAGGATATATTTTTGGGACTGGCTGCCATTCTCCGAGATTAGAGAGGATAATTTCGCTTATCGAGTTCGGAAAGACGCTCCCACTATTAAAGAATGCCGTTATAGAAGTGAATCTGAGCAACTTGGCGATATCACTGCGGATTTCCTGGGTGAGCGTATTCCGGCTGAATACATCGAAGTCGTCGATCCGATGGAGCCGTGGATCGGCTATCCTATTACCGGGATCGGCAGCCGTAAAGAATTTATGGATATGCGGGTCCCCGAGTTTAAGTATGTTAATGACATAGAAGATAAGCTGGATAAGTTGAAAAATAAATATAAGCTCGATGATTATCGGAATAAGCATTTAGTTGACCGGGACTCCTTATCCGGAGAGATCGGTTTTATCGTAGATGATATATTGCGACAAACCGGCTTGAACGAAACCAATAAGTTTTTACTGTTATCCAAATGTAATATTATGCACAATAATTATGCCGGTTCATGGATATTTTCCGGGGATAGAGAACAGATATTTGAAGCAATAAGGCAAGCTTAAACCTCTACAATTAATCTCTAAAAATAATGATATATAAAAAGTGAGATTAATTATCTGCAGTGACGATACATTAAATACGATGGAGGGACTCTGCTTTTGATAATGAGGGACGTAACCATAACTTTAATTAAGGAAGTGATTCGTTAATGTTAACTATAAGGAAATATGATATGTATAATGGCCTTCTAAGTAAAAAAGTTGTAGATTATCTTCAACCGAAAGTATCTATTGAAAATTCCGGATCAAAAGATAAAAGAGTCAACCAAAGAAGAGATCAGTTAACCGATCAATTATCCAAAGCAATGAGTGAATCAACGTACATAGGCCTTTTCACCAGCGGTAAGGTCGACATGAAAAGAATTGAGGAATATAACCGCGAATTCGACGCTAAACATGAGGACCTTTTAAATAGCATTAAAACTGCTGTTCGCAAGGACCCGGCTGTGAATGATGCGTACGAAAAAATCTCAGCTGTGAATACCAGAAATCCAGTATTTCTGACATCAGAAAAATATTTATTCGCATTGCTCGCGGCCAAGGGCGTTATTGATTTGGATATCGAATTGCCCAGGCATGTGACACTGCGAAATCAGCGGAATTTTGTATTTAATGTTGCTCCCAAAAGAATTGCCCAAAGGGTGATCAATGATAGAACTATTAACTGGACCGATGCAGTGAAACTTTATGGAGATAAAATGACAGCTCCACGGACTGAAAGCGTACTTGCCGGAGGAGATGCCTCTCGTTTTTACGGCGGAGAGAAAGCACTATATCGTGTTGGAACGGCAGGGCCCGAATTATTCGTGAGCATAATACCTGCTGCGGTAACTTACAGTGCTGCAAATATTGTTGGCAAACTGAAAGAATTGAATATTATTGACAGCAATAATAAACTGCTTGTCAAAGACATTGATGCGGTAGTAATTCCACCGGAATATTCAAAGATTGAAAATGATATTAAAACTGTTTTAAAAATAGTAACAGCGCTGGACACTAAAGAAACCTTTGACCAGAGTATTTTTGATTTTCTATGCGGTAAGTTTACTAAGGAGAGTTTTTCTCTGATCGTTGATCAGGAAGCAGCTGATAACCTTATCCGGAATTTAGTGGCAAGGAAAGTGATTAATGGGAAAGGCGCTCTGGAAGACAAAAAAAAGATACAAGACATTGCAGAAGTGTCGGGTGGGGAAGGTCCTGCCATAACTATGGCTAAGATACTTTTAGAGAATAAAGATAATAACAAGAATTTTGTTGCTACGTTCTCTACAAAGGGATTGTCAACGTTGCTGAAGGTCCCGGTTTTAGAGGTGCTGAACAAAACTATCGGAGATCAGGATAAAATTGATGGATATTACAATAAATCAAAGGTACAGGATTCATTAATGGCAATGCTCGATAATTTTGGGAAAATGCCTAAGGTAATGAGTTATGCTTATAAAGTGGATTTTAAAGATGGAAACGTGGTTCATCTGAATTATTTCATGAGCAGGATATTACGATATTACACGACCGTTAAACAGGAACAGACAAGTGGCAACGAATTGCATTTTATGATACAGGATAAAGATATAAAAGCCTGTTTCGAGGACCTTGTGACTACATTAGAGCATTCAGGAATAATTGATCCCAAAGTGCTTGAAGTGAAGATAATGACCAAATCTCCTGATGGGCTTCCGGTGGATAAAAAGACAGGACAGCTTTTGTTTAATGGACCGTCAGTAAAATTGTCAAGTCCCGGACATGGTCCTGCCGGAACTAAGCTTCTCAATGAGATCAAATCGGACGGGAAAGACGGTGTCCCGGTGACTTCAACAATAACAACTGTCGACAATAGCGGGTCAGAGCTTCCGGTCTATACCGGAATCCTTCAAAGAGGCTCCGTATTCGAATCTCAAAGAAGAGATAATCTTGTAGAGGCGCTGCGTAGTGCTGCACGGGCAAAAAATAATGAGTATATTCAAGATATTTGTGGAAATAAAACGGTAAAGGAATATATTTTAGATCAGTGGGATTATAGTGTCAAAAAAGATACTTATCTTGATATCGCAGATGAGTTGTCAATATTGCCGGTAACTGTTGCTATCGTGGTAGAGCCCCGTCCGGAACATAGCGGAGGAGGACTGCATGTAAATAACGCGACCGGAACAATGGCTATTATTGATAAGGCTACTTTTGCCGCTGGTCAGCAAGAAGCAAAAGATTTTGAATTCAAATTTAATCCGATGGTGTATGCTGTAACTGTAAAAAGCCAGTTGAGCTATGCAACAATCGAAGATGGAATGTATTTTATCCAGGAAAAAAATGACAAAGAAACCGGATCAGCTTTTTATCAGGTTGAAACAGCTTCTACTCATAACTTTACGGATAGTTCCAAGGTCTTGAAAAAGGTAATAATTGTATCCGATGCAGACCTTGAAAAAGCTTTTTTACAAGGTAAACGTATCGAGGAAACAGATGCGGGTAGAAACCAGGAAACAAACGAGGCTTTGAAAAGCGATATTTTACACATTGCCGGCAATGATCTTAAAGAGGCTATCGGGATAGCTGAGGTCATTATGAAGGCTCAGGAGACAGCTAGAAATCAATATAGAGAAGAGAAAGTGGGCAAATAATTATGGATAGGTTGAAAGAACTTGAGGAAAGTTTTTGGAAATATAACAGCCATCCTTCACAACACGGTGCGTCACTGGGATATCTGGCTGACACAATTAAATCAGATGTTGATGACGTTATCGCTAATAGTGACCTGTCTTCTGCTGAAAAACTTTCTTTGTTAAGAGCTTATAATAACCTTTATGCCAGGACGACTAGCGTGATGGACCAGGAATATGCAGAACAGGAAGGCAGGTCTGCTTGCGGAGAAGTCTTGTTCCGCACAGAAGCAGACCTCCTTGCTGCAATCGGGAATTTCCATCAATATAAATAATCAGTGAAATATATCTCTTTTATTCATCACTGGTTTTCGACGATATTGGTTTGTTTAGCGGAATATCGAAGTGGCTTCTTATAAAGTAGCGCATTATCCATAACAGAGACTTAGATTGTCATCCTTTTATTAACGCTCGCTTCATTTCATTTATTAATAAATAATATTGTAATTTTCCTTGTATAATCAAAGTATTGTTGATGTTTAGTGACTGGTATTAGTGGGTATCATACTCAATAAGAATTAAGTGTTTTAAGCTTTTTCAGTAAAATCTCTGAAACTTTTGATTTTATGTTACGATAAATAAATGTGCGGGTGTATTCACAGTCCGGTAGGATTATTTAACTAGGATGGTACATTATGATTAATTATGCAAAATTGATTTCCAACCCTGCTGACCATGTAGAGGTGAACCCGTCAAAAATCCCGATCAACGGACGAGATCATTCCCAACCAATTAAAGCAGAAAAAAAAACAGGTTCTGATAAACAACAAATAGATCTGTTTCACGGCATATACAATTATCAACAAGAAGATACTCTTATCCATGATAAAACAAAGCAGTTTCTCACATCAAAAAACAGGTTGAGCACTGACTATAAGCCTGCTGGCATGGACACTGTATTTCTCAAAGGGGCTGGAGATCGAAATCATGATCGTTACGTCAATCACCGAAGTGCTATGCACAATGTGATTGAAGATCAGCTGGAGGCTCTGAAGGATTGTGCCACCCGTGATCAATTAGCCTCTTACATCAATGAACTTAATAAGAAATTTGCCGGAAAAGGAATCACCAGACTCTGGAATCAAACTGATTACCCGCTTGCAGATCCTTTAGCCAGTGAGAGAAAACGTAATCAGGTAATGGATCATCTTGAAAAAGTTAGTCTGTTGTATAAAAAGTTCGGTGCAGATTATATGCACCTTATCACATCTACTCACGATGTCTTTAAACTTGTTGATGATGCGAATCATACTATGTACTCCGCAAAGGTTGTTTGGGAGAGTGGCATCGTAGATCGCTATGCAGCAGTGCTGGGGGATAAAAAAGATATTTTTCTTCCAGTTCTGTTTATGCACCAGCTTCTAGGCGCTGGCTTTACCAATGGCAGTTTTTCACTACTGATTAACTTTTCTCAGGTCGATGACCCCAACCTTACTCAGATACAGAAACAGATACAGTTATTGATGCGCGATATCCTTTCTGATGAAACAAAAAAACAGGATTTTTATGATCTCCTTTACCTTCTGAGCTATATCGATACTGCAGGAGTGACGGAAAAAGGCTACCTGTCTGACACTCTGGTACAAAATTATGATATTTATCTCCAAAAGATCAAGTCAGTCCTGGATGGCAATGATATGTCCCCCAAAGGAATGTCAGACCGGTTATCCACTCATGTCGATAGCGGTCTCTACCTCAATTTCTTTAAGTGGATGACTTCCATGTATGTTAATGATGTCGATGATCCTGCATTCAAAGCTAATTTTAGCGATGCATTTATTGCGAAGGTAATTGACAAACTGAAATCAGAGGGTATGACCGATCAACAACTCGGCGATATGATCAAGTCAGCTCATCTCATAGTTGAACAAGGTTATATTAATACTACATCCGCAGCCCTGGTTGTTCAGAATCGAGGTGTGCTGCCGGTAAAAGACGGCAAAACTGATTTTGCCGCGCTGGATATTTCCAAGGTTGATTTTACAGTAGATGACGTGGCTGTTGCATTCAAACATAATTTACTGCTGGCGCGTTATGCAGAGCTTAAGCAAGAGAAGGATTCCACCAAAAAGTTCATTACCTATTCCAGAAATAATGATCTGGCACCTCAGTTTTTTACTCCTGAAGAAGTTAATAGCCTCTGGATGCTCTCCGATGAAGTGTTTGTTGCTCAATTTGCCGAAGTGCTGGAAGAAAAGGGCATTGATACCCTATTTACCACAGTTAAGATGTTCTCTGATACCTATGGAAGTGATACTTATCATCAGGCAATGGGGCAGACAGAGCAGGCCGGAGGGGATAAGTCCCTTGAGGGAGCTTTAGCCGAACATGGATTCCAGGCTAATGAGATCAAATCTTTTAAGGCCGCCAGTATGTGCCTCTGGAATCTTCTTAGAAATCCTATTCGCGCTGGAATGACCTTCAACAAATCAGTTTCTCAGCTGTGGGGTTACCATGCTGAAAAACTGCCACAAAAAGTCGAAGAGTTTATTAAGGTACAACGCCTTTTGAAGAGTGAGGCTGATAACATACTCCTTTCGGATCTTGGATTAACCAGGGATAGTCTCGATAAGCTTAAGAAAGATGCTTATGAAGCTATTGGCAAGAAATATAAACCATCTGATATCAAACATATAAATGCCATAGTTAATTACCGGATCAGTTCCGAGAATCCTGTCATGATACAGAGCAAACCTGCCCTGTTGATGACAGCCTGGAATCTGGGTATTGTTACCAGTTTTATTCAGCTGGGATTGATCACTGCTACCTTTATGATGAATTCTAATATCTCTTTGTTGAAGCAGTTCATGTTTAACCTGTTTGCTTTGGGTATCGTTTATTATTCTGTGGATTCTCCACTTTATATGCTATCTAATATTGATGGCACGATCACTCGCAAGCCACGTATCCAAAAACTCAATAAAGATTTTAATGAACGAATGTCTGTTGCTGACATCAACCTGATGTTCGGCGGTGGTTTTGCTTATACCGTATTTAACTTTATGCGTTCACGTATCCATTACGGGCCTCATAAGAAGCTGATAGCCCAGACTGGCGGTGTCGGAGCCAAGGCATTTCCTAACCAGGCATGTTGGGATATCCTGAACGGATTTGATATTAGGACGAAAGCAATTGAGCGGCTGATCAGGCCCTTATTTAAGGATAAAAATAATGAATACCTAAAGGCTACAGTTGATTTTGCCCCGGTCGATATGAACAAGGTAAGACAGATCCTGGATACAGCCGGACTTGGGGCCAGCTTTGACACTATCTGGCAAAATTTGCTGAATACCTATTCTATTTCTGAGAAACAGCTAATTCTGAAAACACAGCCATCTACCGTAGATAATCTGATCAAAGCTATACGTCTTAATAACAGGGATGCCGCACAGGAATTGTTCGAATTGATGGACGAATCCCGGTATGCAGGCTATGGAGAGAAAGAAAATCGCGAGGGAGATAATTGGGCGCTCTGGCAGTTGTCCGGCAGTTTGGCTGCGCCAAATATTATTAAGGACACTGCAAACACTGTTCTGCATTCTATTATACAGGACGAAGAACTTGGCTATGATGAGAATAGTCGTGTCAGTGCAGGTAATTACTGGAGATTATTCAAACAAAAGTTTGCCGGGGTAGATAGTCACAAAGAAGGGTCCCTGATTATTGAAGATGTTCTTAGAGAGGCTGCAAAGCGGTTGCCTCAACGGCTCAGAGATAAGGGGCTTGCTGATGAATCTGAGATCAAGAAGACATGTAAGCGAATAGTTTTGGCCCTTGAAAACAACATGCGGTCAATAGTGAATTCGACATCTTTAGAGGAATTCTATGAGCAGGATATTTTTGATGAGAAATTGGAATCCATTCTGGTTGCGCAAGCCGGCGAACCCAACATTACGCAGAAGATCTCCCGGAATGATTTCCAGTATTTGCTTGATGTGCTTAATGAAAAGATCACGAGCGAGGTTATTGGCGGCAAAACAATTGATCCGAAAGAGTCTGTTAACGGAGCACGAATTGATTATACCCTGAAATTACAGCTCCATGACCAAATATTAGTTGATTATTGTGTCAAGCAGTCAGGGGAACACGCTAAGATATGGAACAGCTGGAAGCCTACTGCTTGGGTTAACGCAATGATCACCGGTAAAAGTTCAGATAAGCTCCAGGCTCAAGCAGCATCACTGTTGCCGCGTTTATGGCAGACCAAAGGCATCGATCCTATCTACGCCAAAGCGCTCGCGAAAAAATTTCGTCGGGAAGTGTACAAACGTGTTATTGCTCCTGGGAATCTCTCAGAAGTAAGTCAACAATTGCTTAATGGGAAAACAATCCTTGATATTAAAAAAGGATATTTGACCGAGTCACATTTTTCCCGGTTCGGATCGGTAAAGTCATCAATTGTGGCTAGCTTGAAGGCTGTTTCGTTTATCGATCAGGCCGGAAATATTACCGCTAATTATGAAAAGACTCCCCTACCATCATTGGGTGAAGCTTTTACCGAATCAATCAGAGATTTGGTAAAAGCAAAGGATTTTAGTTACGCGGTTTTTGGTGAAATGGCATCTGATGTGCAAAGTATAGTTACTGCTAATACTAATACTAATACTAATACTAATACTGATAATGATATTGACCGGACCGCAGACCAAGTTGCCCTAATAATAGAAAAAGCCGTATTTAAAATAGTCGATGATAACAAGCTAGATATTGCAATCGAGAAGTTTAAACAATCTGCGATGATACTTGGTTACGTAAGTGAAGAGAAGTCCGAAGAAATCTTAAGAGTCTTAGAGTCAAATGCACGACAGATCAATGAGATAACTAAAAAGGCAAATAAAGATTACGTAGAACTGGACACAGCGGGTAAAGAAAAACAGATACAGAGTTATTTGCTGGATATTGAAGACCACATGGCTTACGTAAACTATGCTGACGGAGATTATCGCGGCGTTAGTGAAACACGTGATTGTAATCTTTTTAATTCAGTGCTTTATCACTGGGAGCAGTTCCGTAACCAACTTCTGAAATTGGGGCCACTTGAAAGTGCACCTCTGTTATCTAAATATGCTGAACACAAACGTGTTATCGAACAGCTATTTGAAAATATTGAAGCGGATGTTCTGGTTTTTAAACCGACAGTTACTAAGGAAGCCATTGATAAATTAGCAGGAGATAATCCCCCACAAAAACTGAAAGAATTAATTGAAGTATTGCAAAAAGCTTATATGGAAGACAAGCAACGAATAATGAGAGAATTTAATTTCTCGGGATTAAACGGTGTTCCTTCCAGAGTGAAAAATGCAATTGCACAAATCAAGTGTACACTGAATGAAGACCAAGTCAAGGATATCATTAATCAATCAGCTAACAGCTTTATAGGTGTGTTGTCCGAAGAAAAAGTCAAGGAGCTAATTAAAGTCATCAGGGAAAACAGAGGTCTGATTGATGAATATGACGAAATCAAGGGCTTAGACAAAAAATGGGCCCCAATTAATAACCAATTAAAAGTGATCTTAACTAATTCCGGGTTCGATGCGGATAATGAAGCTGCTCTCCGTATAAGCTTGGAGTCAATAACATTTTATTTTATCAATACAGAAGCTGACGAGGTTATTGCCGGCAGTAATGACTTAATGAATAACGGTAAATTTAATGAAAAAAATAAGTTTGATCTTGTTGCTGATGGGTTGAAAGGGCTTGGAAATATCCTGAACCTTGAAATGTTCGCCGGATATTCTCTGCTGAGCGAAGGACAACAGAAAGAATTTAAGAAATTGCTTAATACGGAAACAATTTCTGCGCTTAATAAAACCTTCTATTCAGCAGCTTCCCAAGAAGACTCCGTAGATAAAAGGTTTGTCGAGTTTGTTTCTTTTATCGAACAGGCCCTCCTGAATGTTATGGCTCAGGATCAAGGCAAAGGACCTATTAAGATGTTCAATCCTTGTGACGAGCTATATGCTGTTATGCCGATCAATACCTCCAACCCTGACGCCTTAAAAAATAAGGATGGCATTCTTGTTACCGAAGGAGAGTTGTTCCGCAAATTTGACTTTATGCCTGGAACTGATTGGAAAGCGTTAATTACTGAACTAAACGGCTTACTGAATACAAATGATAAAAGCCTATCCGGTGGTTTTGACGATAACAGGCTTCAGCTTAAGAAACTGTCTGAGCAAGAGAATAGATTAGCTGTGAAAATCTTGAGAAAATATGGCTATGTGCTTCCGATAACAATAAACAGGGCCTCTCATTATGAGAATATGATACGGCTGCTTATGGGCGAGTTGTGGGATAGGCGGTTCCTCGATAATGAGAATGCAATGCTGGCGCACCTGTTTGGAAAAGAGATGGGGAAACTCGAGCTGATCAAAGAAGATTATGAGGCTATAGGGGCTTTCATAAATGCAATTGGCACTGATGATGAACCCGGAAAGCACAATGCCATTCGCCAAGAGATCAGAGGTGTCTCGGATGTATTCAGGGGCTTAGCAAATGCCAAAAAACTTGATTTTGATCAAATCAGATATTACATCGATCAGGAATGGGAAAAATTAGCTAACAAAAATCTGACCGATATAGCTTCCGGTTTTTATTGGAAGATTTATCAGGGCGGCGTTACGAAAAGCACCTTTAATAATATCCTGAATAATGATAAACAAGCTGCTGCAGTGTGGGATAAGTTGGTGAACTCAGGTATTATTACAGTTGATAAAAGTAATAACCAGGTGGAAGCACGTATAATTCTTTCAGTAACTCATGCTAACAAGAAAGCTCTGGAAGCTGCATTACGAGAAATCAAAGTTGATGATGTTGTTATCAAAGTTGATAATGGTGTTATCAAAAAGCTTATCAAGACATTGCAAGGAGTTAGCCGGGAGAACAAAGAAAACCTTGAGGCCGGGTCTATACAAGGGTTGACGGAACAGGCAGCCAGCATCGCAGTGGAGACTTTTCTGGATGTACAGATCATGCGCCGCCGGGGTGCCGGGAGCCTTAAACAATATATTGGACACGGCAACGATACCGTTAAAGAGATAGCACAAAAACTAGTTGCTGACAAATGCAGGGTTGTGAAAAAAGAATCAGTCATTGGCGGAATCAAAACCTATGAGTTTAGCAATGGGGCATATGAAGCAAATCAACAATACAAGACAACAATGCTTGATCTCAAGAATAAAATTAAAGGACTAACCGCCCATGTTAATTCGAATAGCTCAGATGAAGTAGTTCGGCGCAGTAATGTATTATTTACCCAACGTGATAACCTGGAGAAAAAAATGCTGCTGCCTAATGTCGATACGATCTCCAGTCTCATATCTGCACAAGATCATTCAAAATATTCTGAAGATGACGATATCAACCGAATGGTATATAGCTCGATAGCAGAAAAAATACTAGTGACGTTACATAACGGATTTGTTACCCGATCGTCTTTTGAGTCTTTTGGAGATGAGAAAAAAGATATATGGGATGCTTTAATTGAAGCTGCCTATATTACACCGAATGGCACGCTAACCGATAAGATAACAGCTGACAGTAAAGAGACTTTTAAGGGTGAAGAGAAGTTTTCTCCTTTAGTAATGAAAAAGATAGATATGGACCAGGTGTATACTATTCTTAAAACGGCTTCTTCTATTGGTCTTATGAAGGGAGACTTGGTTAAAGCAGCTGAAGGGGTGCAACTATCTCTTACTGGTGAAAAAGTTGAAGTAACCGATAAACTAGGCAATAACCTTGTTTTCACGGTAAGTGCCGAGCATGGGGCTGATTATGCCCGCATTATAAGCCAGGCACTTAGCGAACGCAGCAATAAGGCAGCTAGTTCCCAATTATCAAAAAAAGAACGAGTTACATATATTAAGATTAAAAAGGAATTGGATGTTCTGGATGGACTGGGTAAGAATTATGAATCAATGATCCAGGGTATTGTACAGAGTCTCGAATATGCTGTTAACATTGGTAGATGTAATCGTTCTTTTGATAAGAACAAAGGTTTCTCTGCAATGAGAAATGAACAGTTTAGATTCTTCTCTGATTCTCTGTTTTCTTTCGAAAAACTTCAGAGTGTAGTCTGGGCCATTATGCAAGGTGGAGATCTGGTACTTGAGAATCAATCTCTTGGTAAGAGAGCAATCTGGAAGGACCATACGGATATTTTTGGCAAAAATAAAGACAGTGTTGCTAACCATATTGATAATTATATTAAGTATGTAACCGATCAGGCAGAGACTGACTACCAGGAAGCAGATGCCAATGCGCGATCACAAGAAGAAAAACGTATCGCACTTACGAATAAAGAACAACGGATTATTCAGATTAAGGCCATGAAGGCTTGGTTGGAGAGTTTTAAGCTTACGCAGGACCTGATTAACAATAACGGGAATGAAAGCATAAGAACTTCTGCTAGAGCGGTAAGGGATTCTCTGTTCGAGCATATTGACAGTATTAAAGGTGTATCCAGCGAGCAGGATAAAATCAGAAAGATCTATGACCGTATAAAAATCGATACCGTAGACCGGTTTAACAATCGCATTGATCCGGCAATGGACCTGCAACTCATTGAGTATACCTATCAGTTTCTATCTGACAAAAAAGAAGTAAACGAAGCCGTGATAGAAGCTCTCTCCGAACATTTAAAGGAACTAAAGTCGAAAATAATGGCAGAAGTGATCGGTCGAATGGATAATAATTTTGAAAAAAAGGCCGGAAATTTGATTAACCTTGGTCTTTCGGATGAGGTCCGTCTCTCCAAAGCAGCAAGTGACGAAGATCGTATTAATGAAATGGCCGATGATATACGCTCCGAAATAATTAAAGCCCCGATTGTACAATTACATATATTTGATGTGGATTTTTACGCTGAAGGTGCCGGAAGCAAAGGCAGCGCGCAGTCCAGTGCGCTTATCGGCCGTGAGCGTAACGTCCAGACTTCGGTCTTTATGGGCGAAGTCCTGGAAACGGCGCTGGAGGAGCACAAAGGTATCTTATTTATTCCCCCTGATCTGGAAAAAGAGGCTGAAGAGTTTATTACCAGTGCCATTGTATTCGAAGGTGATGATTTTGCGATCAAGGATGAGTTAGGCATTGATACTGAACAGTTTATGCTTGACTTGATCGACCGTATTACGAACAAGAAACAACAACCAGAAGAAGCAGCCAAAGAGATTGTAAGGTCCTGGGGACTTGCCGGTGGAGATGTTTACCAGGGTTCCGGAAAAATGAGAAAAGGCTGGAGCCTGCGCAATGCTGCCGGTATGGGCCCTAAGTATAATTATAAAACAATTGAACATAGGCTGGTAGAGTTGGCTGATGAGATCGCTATCCGACATTATGCGTTAGGTGAGATGGAGGGTATCGCATTTGCATTGAGAGAACTCTATTTTGAAGCTAAGAATAAGAATTACCAAATATATGAGGACAATCAGTATTTTGCAAAAGCAAAGAAGATTCTGATAAATTACCAGGAGAAAAATGGTAAGTCAGACTTTTCTCTTAATGATATGAATGTTGCCCTTAATGAATACTTTAAGGCGCAGATTATAGAAGGCGACTGGTCCCATATTAGTTCGAATGAGATATCTTCCCAGATACTCAAAGAGATGCAGTATCTCTATGCCAAGATGTCTGATGATATCAAAAAAGTCGAAGAGCTACAGAAGTATGATAACGATAAAATAGCCCGGCAGGTTGCGAAGGAAATACATAACGAATTAACCTCAACAGGTTCTTTTTCTCGTAATGAGGAATTACTATCCAGAATAAGCGATGCTGTTAATAAAACACAGGATGCAGGATCGATCTCTCAAGATATTCAGAAAAAAATAGACAATTTATACAAAGCTCTGGCTACAGAGCGTCAACGGTTATTTGCTAAGAAAGCTAAAAAGGAGAAACTAGAAGGTCAGAAGAAATCACTCAAAAAAGGTATTGCTAAACTTGATAACGATTCTATAGATTTGGATTCTCAAATAAGAAGAATAAGCGCGAATAAAAAGAAGCAAGAATTCGAGACGAAGACGGGAACAATATCCTATAATTATCTGGTCAGGGAAATAGCTAGGAAAGAGAAAGCTCTAACCGAGATTAATTACAAGAGGAAGCAACTTGTTTTTGATCTTGTATATGAGCAAGTTCAGTCTGATATTGCCGACCTCGACATTGATTTGGAATTAGCACAAGAAAAAGCCAAGATCGAACCTGTTAAATATGCCGAAGTCATTTTGGCACTGGAAAAAGCCAAAGATGAAAAATTATCCTTATTTACATACATGTTGTATTTTAAGCCGGCAAATGAGGGACTATCAAAAATACGAAAGAATATTGCTGCCGTAGATGATAATATCGCGAAGTTAGATAGAGAGATTGAAAATCAAACTGATAATATAAATTCATTAAAGAAAGAGATATTGAAATTAGAAAAAAAAGCTAAAGGATCAGGTGCTTCCGCAGCGGATGCTTCAAAAGAGTTGGAGAAAAGTAAAGATAAACTACAAAAGCTTGAGGCAGAATTATTAGCATTTTGGGAAAAATCCCAGAGTTCATTTACAGCACAAATGGCAAAATTAACTTATTTAAATAATGATTTAACAATTGCAGAATCAGGAATTATTTCTAAATCAATAGTTTTAGCCAGAATTCCTGAAATTGAGCATAGTTTAGGCAAATTCTTCGAAAACCCAGAAGAAGAGGCGTTGGTCTTTAAACCGAAAATGGAAGAATATATCAACGATTATTCTTTATCGAAAAAGGCTAAAAAAGAATTGTTGTCTATTTTGAACTTATCCCATTTCGCATTGCAATCACAATTGGCAAAACTAAACAAAAATGGTATTTTGGTTGATAAAGATGTTGATTATTTTGAAGATATTATAATGAATTATTCTAAAGGTGAGCTTAAATCGGCGGAGAAAGAAGTTGCGACTGTCCAAAAGGCTGTACATACTCTCTTGACCACTATTGACAATGAATCGAATGGAAAACCTTCGGCAATACTAGCGGACGATATTAATGCTCAAGTCACAGCTCAATTGTCAAAATTTGAGGAAAAACTAGCTGAAATAACCGAACAACGATATAGAAAGAATCTCAATGGTATCCTGCAACATATTTTTTATAACCATAAATTTGGCAGGAAGCTGGATACAGGTACTCCTCTATACGACGTCGCTAATGAATTAGCAGTAGAAATCGAGAAGGAATTTGAACCCTTAGGACAACTGTATGCAAATATGGATGCCGATAATGCACAAAAAGTTATGGCTTTTATTAACGAATCTTTAGGATCCCAGTTTGCTTCGTTGAATAACCAAAATCTGCGTGAATATACCAGTTGTACTGTTTTTAATACGGATGGTAAACAGCTTCTTGAGCTTAATGAGTGGTTATCACACAGTGAAGAATACACTCAGAAACTGAAGGACCTTGCAGGGCATCTTAACTATACGCTCAGGATCGACGGTAATTGGACTAAAGCGCATTGGGCAGCACAGAATGCTCGCATCCAGCCGCGTACCGCGATGGAGAAGCATGAAGAGTATTCCGATCATTTTTCACTTGCCAGAAACGTAGCCTCTTTCGCAGGCATGAAAAAAGTATCAAGGCACGGCAAAAAAATCACCCGTGAATATGCCGTATTTAACAGACCTCGGACGCTTAAGCAGGTTGCGGCACATATATCTTCCAGAATCGCAATTACGGAAGAGAAGAGCTCGATGATGCCTCTTTTCTGGTCTAATAATGGTCATTGGGATCCGATGGCCAAGGCCCTTTATGACATGGGAGAGATGGGTGATGAATATGGCTGGCTCAACGAAATTACAGAACAAGATCGGAACGGGGAGCATATTCACAAAGAGATGGCCCGGCTAACCGACTTCGCTCGTTCTGATTGGAAGGCCCAATGGACTGAAGAGCGCCATGATTATTTCTGGCTATACCGGAATATCACAACCCCTACGAAGAAGACTAATGCGCAGGTGTTGGATGCGGTAGATAACGATAACCACATGACAATACCTTTTGACGATACGCTTACCAGTTGGAAAACTTCGAGCAAGGCCCGTGGGATTAGCCATAAAGAGGGACGTGTTCTTAATGACAGTATAGTCCTTTTCCAGAAACCTCAAGGTAGATACGACTATACAGGCGAAATGGGAAGGGCAGATGAGATCCCTCAGACAACCTTTAACCATACATTTACTGCAAAAGGGGCTCCGGATACTACACGTGCGGCGTCCTTCCACGCAGGATGTTATAACCACAATCTGGTGAGGGGAACTATTGGTATTGCCCAGTCTACCAATTATTTGGAAAGCAGCCAATTTGGGCAGAACTCGATTTTGAATAAAGCAATGATCAAGTATTGGGATATTGCAGTTAGTCCTTTCGGATTTTTACTTAATCTTATGTTGCATCCGGTTACGACAACTTCTAAAAGTATTCCTAAAATCGCAAATTTTGATTATCTATCAATTTTTCGGTTTAGTTCCTATAAGATAAAGCAATCTCTTGACCCCAATAATTTGACAGATGATCAGAATAATCGGCTGCAACAAATGGCGGGGCGTGGAATAAATACTGTATTAAGAAGATTCTTAGGTGATTTTGCTGTCCCATTCTTCTTCGTGCCTATGGCAATCATGGCAGCGGGATTGTTGCCTTCCTATGGTGCTGCGGTAGCTATTGGCGTGCCTTTCTGGAAAGGATTTAAATATATTCTTGAGAGAACTGCATATTTTGACAAGGGTAATGGATTAATTCCGCTTATTAAGTCTTACATTAATAAAAATATTGAGCTCAAAGAAAAACAAGCTGAAATTAGCGAAAGATGGAAACTTGTGAGAGCTAACGCTGGGCAAGTTGCTTATTATGGTGCAGGAGCTTTCCTGGGCTTTTCTATTTATATTTTAGGGACAGCCTTATTTCCTCCAATGGCAGGTTTTTCTTTTACCAGTCTGTTATCTAATGAAATAGCCTGGGGAATTACCGGGGCTCTTTCCGCTATGATGGCTACCAGGAAATGGAAAGAACAGGGCATGTTCAACCGGACCAAGCATGCAATGGGATGGGCAAGCGCTAACAAATTTTTTAGTCATATCAAAGGCGTCAAAGCATTAGCCGCAGGTGTAAATAAAATTGCCAGGGGATCGGTCAAGATTCAATATGATGATCCTGTATTCTTCAATAATACTTTTTTACAGCAAAAAGTCTATGAGATGGCTAAATCGGGTAACTTTGATCGCGGTGGTGAATTCGGTGAGGTTACTGTCTGGAGAAAATACAAGTATTCACTGGAAGACTCTGCGCTTAAGGCCGTGACAATGGCCTTGTACCGGATTTCTGACGGTATCAGAAGATCTGACGGCGGCAATCCCAAAGAGACAGGTATGCGAGGTAAGATATTCCGTTTCGGACGGTGGATTGCCTCCGGTGCTGTACCTCAGCATGAAGCAAAGATCCATGATAATGCGCAGAAGAAAACTATTTCTGAGCATCTCCAAACGATTAACATGGTCAACTATGTCTATTCTTTTCTAATTAGGTTACTTGTATATCCTGCACTTCATCTCTACTTAGGTTATGATGCATCGATAATACCTTTTGTACCTATGAACCTGGGGAAGGACCATTTTAATATAGATAATGAGTCAGCCAGCTCGAATGTCTATAATTTCGTACATCTCATGGCTATTATGGCAGTTTCTAATATGCAGCTGAGCAAATATACACAGACCAAGTTCTTGACAATGGAAGGGTATACTCAGAAACAAGCAGATTTTATCCTTGCGAACCCCAACCTTTTAAGCCAGATACTGGCGGCAGATGGACTAAAGAAATCCCGCTATTTTGACAACTTTCCTTCAGACGCATTTAATCCGTCCACTCCGGCAACCGGTGAGACTAAAGAAATGCAGGTGGTGGAGCTTGAAGACCGAATCCCGTTTGTTAATATGTTCCGGGATCATCCGATTGGATTAATGAGAACTATGATGGTCCTGGAGACAATTGCGGCTACTAACCTGCTTACCAAATTTGCCTCGAATATAGGTAGGGGATGGACTCAGAACGCCTTTGACCTTTCACTTCTGTACTGGATATTCGATAACCAGAAGGGACTTGACCGAATAGACAAAATGCTTCAGGAAGAGGGATCTTACGCTAAATATGAGCTTATTTCCCCTAAATTCAAGTATGCTGCAAAGTCAGTCCGTTTGTTTGGTGCTACCAAATCATCACCTAATCACGGTCTTAACGGTATTCCTCGTCAATTGATAGGGATTCTAGGATATACGGCTGTTTCATCAGTCATCGCCATGACAATGTCAGCTGCTGCCATCGCGCCCGGAGTGGTAATCGGGATTTTTAGCACACTGGGTCCTCTTGTTGGGGTCGGAGTTCTGTATTACCTAATGGATTCTCTGCCAAAGCCTCAGTACCTGGCAAGAAAGTTTAAGAAAACATTGAATGAAAAAGCTTTTCCTTCCAGCGTTGGTCAGGAAAATCCAATATCCGATTGGGTAGCATTGAGAAGCTATTATTTCGGAGTTAAGATAAAAGATCCGACATATGCTTTTAGCACGTTATGGGATCAAGGTTTTGACCGATTTAAGGAATTGTCATCTGCTACCTTAAAAAAAATATCCAAAGAAATAGATGAAAACGAAGTACGCAAAGAGATTATAGCTCAGGCTATTGCTGAGCGAGGTACTAAGTGTAAGTCAATAGTCGAAGGGAAAAAAAGTGATCTTAAACAGCTTGCTATCGATGGTTTTGCCGATAGCAATGAGCTCAAGTCAATTTTTTCTGCTTTTATTCTTTTTAATCAGCTCACAGAACAGAAAGACGGACAGATAGAAAATAAAAATAAACTGACGGCCGAAGAGATTACGAAAGGCGGATTATCTGCCAAATCAGCCGGGATCATCAGTTTTATGCTCACGCACACAAATAGTTTTGGTACAATTCATGATACAACTAAGAAGAGTGAAGACTTTCTGCGTCAGATAAACAATGATCTGGAGCAGCTTCAGCTCGATACCGGCATATCTGATGACGATGCGCTCAATATTCTCAAAATGATGGGAGCTTATGCAATTTCGGCTGATATTGCTTTGTCGGAAAACATCTTAAGTATGACTAATAAGGTGCATGAGCAGTTTATGAAAAAGGAATTCGAACGAGGAGTTATCGAAGATAACAGACAAGAAAAAGCTGAATATCTCGATAAATATTTTGACCATAAGATTGAGAATGCTCAGCAGCAGTTCTCGACGGAAGATCCCTTACTTACTGAAAAATATCTCAGGGAAGGCGCTGTGAGAGCTATCAAGAAAAAATCCTTTCGGACTGCGGTATCATTCATATCCCAATTAATAAAAGCAGGAATAGCCAGTGAAAAAGATTTTATTGATCAGATAACCTGTTTTCAGGAGCTAAAACAGCTGGAACAAGCAAAGCAGGCAGCTGAAGATGGTCTTAAGCAATTTCCGTTAAGTGAAAGTCTGAGAAAACGAAAAGAATATATAGAGCTACAGCTAAGGCAGCCGCTTCTATAACTCTTTTAGAGAATTGAGCCTCACCGCTGCATGCAGATACTTTCGGTGGATGAGCCGCCTCTTTCTACCCGAAGGGAGCAGCGACCTAATTCTCAAAGGGCAATGTGCCGGGTGTGTTTTCTCCAATTCTGGAGAAAACAATCAGGTTTTGTAGCAGAGCTCTCACTACCTTTTCCACCATAATCTTCTCCAGAATTGGAGAAGATCGCGGCTACTAATACCTCATGGATATCCTACATTCTATTCCGCGAGATGAGGCGGATGCATCCGTAATAAAGATTTGTTTTTAGCTAATCACGCGGAGAGTTATTCTGTATAGAACTATAATCCTGTTTTCCGCCTCTTTCCACCCGAAGGGAGCAGCGACCTAATTCTCAAAGGGCAATGTGCCGGGTGTGTTTTCTCCAATTCTGGAGAAAACAATCAGGTACGTATCTGTTGGCAACACTATCATAACCTCATTATAAAACTTTTCAATTCTTCTGTATTATATGGAGCCTTTGTCGTGCCTTCTGTCAGGGAGAAATAGCGGGTTAAGACTCTATAATTGATTATATCTGTTATCTTTCTTTG
>Ga0209000_1000473_pt1 | contig 38693 bp, 39 predicted proteins | sample RifGroD2_FD_183998 | JGI IMG/M metagenome (GOLD analysis project Ga0209000, IMG submission 183998) | Groundwater microbial communities from Rifle, Colorado, USA - Groundwater D2 (SPAdes) (version 2) | ecosystem: Environmental > Aquatic > Deep subsurface > Groundwater | place: Rifle, Colorado... | reverse complement strand
GAAGAAACAGCAGCAAGCGCGGAAGAAATTTCAAGCATCACTGAAGAACAGACAGCAAGTCTTGAAGAAATAAGCGCAAGTGCTCAAACTCTTGCTGCCGTTGCAGAAACACTTACAAAACAAGTTTCCGTCTTTAAAATCTAAAATACGGGAATAAATAATAAATTAAAAAGCACTTATTTTAAATAAGTGCTTTTTAATTTATGTGTAATAATCCTTATTTTTTTTATCTTTTTTGGTTTTTTTCAGGTGGATATCTTCACCGTTTGTGGCGTCTAATACTAATAATTTGTGTTGTGTAAGATCTTTGCTTTTTAAATGTTTAACATTATCTTTTTGTTTGTCCGTCGATATTTTAAGAGTACTTTTTCTCATATTAAACGTCCTCAGGTTTTTACACATGCAGTTTAAACTTTTAAAAAAGAAAAATCATTGTATTTTATGTTTAAAATTCAAAAAAAAGACGGTTTTTAAAAACCGTCTTTTTTTTTATATATCTATATTTTTAGCGTAAGCAGCGTTTGATTCGATAAATTCCCTTCGAGGTTCAACTCTTTCACCCATTAATGTGTCAAAAAGTTGATCACAAACTATTGCATCGTCTATATTAACTCTTAAAATAGTTCTTGTTTCAGGATTCATAGTTGTTTCCCAGAGTTGTTGGGGCATCATTTCGCCAAGACCTTTAAATCTTTGGATATTTACGCCTTTTTTTCCTCTTTCTTCAACTATTTTGTTTATTTCTTCGAATGAATTTATTGTTACGTCTGTTTTATCATCAATTACAAGGTTCAAGCTTGATTCTTCTTCAAGGAGAAATGCTCTTATATGAGGATAAGAATCTTTGATTCTCTTGTATTCTATACTATTAATAAGCGGTGCTGTAATAATTATAGGGGTTTCATCGTTATTAATATATGCAACAATAGAATTTTTACCTGAATCGCTCACTTTTACTTTTGTTCTGAAAGTTACTTTGTGGTTTGTAAGATATTCGCTTAATGAAGCGTTTAACTCTTCAAGGTTTTCAAGTGTTTCAAAATATTCAGATTTAGCATCAGAGCCTATTAGGCCTCTTATAACAATTTCAGGAATCACGCTTATAATAGGATTTTTAAAGGAATTATAGTAGTTAGCCATGTTTCCGATAAGTTTAACCAGATCTTCGCCCTGGCATGACTTTTGTTTTGAAGAGTCAAACAGGTTTAAGTTGTTAACTCCTCTACTTCTTAAAACTTTATCAAGGGCTCTGTCATCATAAAAATACTCGGAGGTTTTGCCTATTGTAAGTTTATAAAGAGGCGGCTGGGCTATACATATATGACCATTGTCTATTAAAGGCTTTGCATACCTGAAAAAGAATGTTAAAAGAAGTGTTCTGATATGTGCTCCGTCTACATCAGCATCTGTCATGATGATAATTTTGTGATAACGGAGTTTTTCCATATCAAATTCGTCTTCATCTTTGCTTATAGTTATTCCCAGTGCTTGAATAAGTGATTGAATCTCGTTATTATTGTAAAGTTTGTCAATACGGGCTCTTTCAGCATTAAGAATCTTACCTCTTAGCGGAAGAATAGCTTGAAACATCCTGTTTCTGCCTTGTTTTGCGCTACCGCCTGCGGAATCGCCTTCAACTATATAAATTTCGCATTGTTCGGGATCTCTGTTGCTGCAATCAGCAAGTTTTCCCGGCAGTGTAGAGTTTTCAAGAACGCTTTTTCTTCTTGTTAATTCTCTTGCTTTTCTTGCGGCTTCTCTTGCTCTTTGAGCCTGAAGCACTTTTGCGATGATGGTTTTTCCACATTTAGGATGCAGTTCAAACCAGTCTTGGAAGTATTCAAGGACGATACTATTCACAATTCCCTGAACTTCACTGTTACCGAGTTTTTCTTTTGTTTGTCCTTCAAACTGCGGATTTGGAATTTTAACGCTTATAATGGCGGTAATACCTTCTCTAACGTCATCTCCGGATAAATTTTCTTCACCGTCTTTAATCATGGAATTTTTTCTTGCATAATCATTGACAACTCTCGTAAGAGCGTTTCTGAATCCGGTAAGATGAGTTCCGCCGTGCATTGTATTTATATTGTTTGCAAAACATAAAACTGTTTCGTTATAAGCTTCAGTGTACTGAAAAGCCACTTCTACCTGAACGTCATCTCTTGTTTGGTCAATATATGCAATGCTTGGGTGAATAATATCTCTGGTTTTGTTTAAATATTCAACATAGCTTGAAATACCGCCTTCGTAGAAAAACACATCTTCTTTATCTGTTTCTTCATCTTTGAAAACGATTTTCAGACCTTTATTAAGAAAAGCCATTTCTCTCAGTCTTTTTGAAACGATATCCCTGTCAATATGTGTTGTTTCGGTAAAAATTTCCGGATCAGGCCAGAAAGTAGTTTTTGTTCCTCTTTCTGTGGTTTCATTTTCCTTAAGAACAGGGGAAGTTGGCTCGCCTCTAAGGTAAGTTTGTTTGTACATCCAGCCGTTTTTGGAAACTTCAACAATCATTTTTTCAGAAAGAGCGTTTACTACGGAAGCGCCAACGCCGTGAAGACCACCGGAAACTTTATATCCGCCGTCTCCAAATTTTCCGCCGGCATGAAGAACAGTATGTACTATTTCAAGAGCAGATTTCCCTGAATCTTCTTTTACGTCAACAGGAATTCCCCTGCCGTTATCTATAACTGTAATGCTTTCATCTTTATTTATGTTTACTTTTATTTCCGTACAAAATCCTGCGAGTGCTTCATCAATAGAATTATCTACGATTTCGTAAATAAGATGATGCAAGCCTCTCTGGCTGGTTGAGCCAATGTACATGCCCGGTCTTAGTCTTACGGCTTCCAGACCTTCCAGTATACGAATATTACTCGCGTTGTATTGATCTGTTTTTTCTGTCATTGTTGTGTCCACAATTGAATCCTTATATTTTTAATAATTATTATTGCATTTTGTTAATTGATTTTCGGGTATCTAAAAGGAATTTTATTAGTAAATATCCCATAAATAATACTATTGAAAAAATAAAAACCATTGAAATTATTTCAGGAATATTCATGTTATTCTCCTTTTGCTAATTTAATAAAAAAATTATTTATTTCTTCATTATTATCTTTAATAATTAAAATCAATACATAATCTAAAAAGAACCCAAGACTTATAATAATGCTTTTAACAACAAGCTCAATATTAAACTTAAAAGGTGAAATTATATTGATAATTAAACCAAAAATTCCGCCTGTTAAAACAACAAGAACAGTCCAGAGAATTTTTCTCATTTCAATCAAGTCATCTATCTTTTTATAAATTAATTCTTTGTCCATGCCTGTTTTTTCTAATTATGATCCGATTAAATTACTTTTGATTTCCCGAAATAGTTAATAATCGACAAAACCTCTCACTAATATTATACCACGCACAAGTTTTTACTTGGTGAAAGTTTAAGTTTTTTATAGTATGTAATAAAAATATAATATATTGTTAAATTAAGATGTGATTTAAGTTATAAAAGGAATTGAAATGGAAAAAGCGATTGAATGTTTAACAAAAAAATATGCGGATTTCTCAGGCAGAGCCAGCAGATCAGAATACTGGTATTTTGCGCTTTTAGTTTTTATAGGAATTGTTTTATTAACGATAATAGACAGTGTAACAGGATTTTATGACAGTAAATCCAATATCGGATTATTCAGTACTATTTTTAAATTAGCTATATTTATTCCTCAATTGGCAGTTTCAGTAAGGAGATTGCATGATGTTGATAAATCAGGTTGGTGGTGGTTTATAGCACTAATTCCGATAATTGGTATAATTTGGCTCTTGGTTCTTTATTGTACAAAAGGGACAGAGGGTGATAACAGGTTTGGTGTCGATCCTTTGCAGGTTTAAACAAATCATTCAACGGTAATAGGTTTTGTTGTCATTGCGAGGAGGGCTAAAAGCCCGACGTGGCAATCTCTTCTGTTACGTATTAAAACTTTTATTCTCCTTTTTCGCATGTTCATTTTCTTTCTTTTTGAATGCAAAAAGAAGAGAAAACGAACCAAAAGAAAGAAAAACTAAAAACCCAAAAGAGGGGGGGGGAGATCTGTCCTGTTTAGAGTGAAAGCTTATAATTGCTCATTTAATAGATTGCCACGGGCTAAAGCCCTCGCAATGACAGCCTATTCTACAGTAACTGACTTAGCTAAATTTCTTGGCTGGTCGACGTCTTTTCCGAGGAATTCTGCTATGTAATAAGCCAGCAATTGTAGCGGAATTGTTGTCAAGATTGGTGAAAATATTTCATCAGTCTGAGGAACTTTAAGTATATACTTGAAAACAGATTCTAGCTTTTTGTCATCGCTTGAAGTCACTGCAATCATGCGAGCTTCTCTTGCTTTTGACTCTTCGCTGTTTGAAAGAACCTTCTCAAAAACTTTTCCCGGTACTAATATTGCAACCACAGGCATGGTTTTATCGAGCATGGCAATCGGTCCATGTTTTAATTCGCCGGCAGGATAGCCTGTAGCGTTAATATAGCTGATTTCTTTTAGTTTCAAAGCTCCTTCAAGTGCGACAGGATAATTAATACCTCTTGCTATAAAGATAAAATCCTTTGAGCTGTTGAATTTTATTGCGCATTTCTTGATTTCTTCAGTGTGGTTTAAAATCATCTCGACTTTATGAGGAAGATGAAGAAGTTCTTTTTTATACTCTTCAAGTTTTTCCGCGGGAAGACTTTTGTTAATTTCAGCAAGCTTTAAAGCCAGTAAATAAAAAGCTAAAAGCTGTGCGGTATATGATTTTGTGGCAGCAACGCTCACTTCAAATCCTGCATTTATAGGAAGAAGGCTGTCAGCATCTCTTGCCATTGTTGAATCAGGTCTGTTTGTTATTACAAGAATATGTGAACCTTTTTCTTTGGCAAGCCTTAAAGCTGTAATAGTATCTGCTGTTTCTCCCGACTGGGAAACACCTATGGTAAGTGAATTTTTGTCGGAAACAACTCTTTTGTAAATATATTCGCTTGAAGCTTCAACATCAACAGGAAGTCCTATAAATTCTTCAATTAGATATTTCCCTACAAGCGCGGCGTGCAATGATGTTCCGCAGGCAATAATCTGAATCCTTTTAAGGTTTTTCAGGCTTTCTTCGGTAAGTTTTACTTCATCCAGCTTAATTGGGTCAGTTTGGTTTGTTAATCTGTTAAACAAAGTTTGTCTGATTACATCAGGTTGTTCATGGATTTCTTTAAGCATGAAATGTTTATAGCCCATTTTGTTTATAGAAATAGGCTCCCAGGGAATAATTTCCGGTTTTCTATTTAATATTTTGCCTTCTATATCTGTAATTTTTATGGAATTTTCTTTAATTTCCGCTACTTCAAGGTCATTTAAGTAAATAACTTTTTTCGTATATTCAAGAAGAGCAGGCACATCGCTTGCAATATAGTTTCCTTTGTCGCTTAAACCGACTATTAAAGGAGCGTTTTTTTTCGCTGCATAAAGTGTCTCGGGATCTTCTTTGAAAAGTACTCCCAATGCATAAGCCCCGTCAAGTTTTTTGAGCGCGCATCTCAGGGCATGACCGAAATCTTTTGTGTCTTTTAGGCAGTCTTCTATCAAATGTGCGATTACTTCTGTGTCTGTTTGGGACTGAAAAACGAATCCCTTTACGGTTAATTCTTCTTTTAATTCTTTATAGTTTTCTATGATTCCATTATGAACAAGCGCAACCTTGTTTTCAAAGCTCACGTGGGGGTGTGCGTTAATTTCGTTTGGAACGCCGTGAGTTGCCCATCTTATGTGACCAATTCCGATAAAAGCTTTTTCATCTTCTTCGTTGCCTTTAAGAAGACTTCTCAGGTTATCAAGCTTGCCTTGTGCTTTAAAAACTTTTATTGAATCTTGTTTATGTATGGCAATTCCTGCCGAATCGTATCCTCTGTATTCAAGTTTGCTAAGCCCGTTGAGCAAAAAGGATATTAAAGGTTCTTTTCCTATATATCCGACTATTCCGCACATTGTTTTTATACCCCATGATTTTAGTGATTTTTATAGATAAACATTAATAAAGATAAGGATATCAAAAGAATTTTATTTTACAACTAAAGATTATATAAAGAAATTGAATACTATTAGATTTATTGCGAATTTATATATAAGACTTTCAGCTCATTTTTAAAAAACTTAAATACATACTTATACCATTTAAATTAAACAAAAAAGTTCTTATCATTAATTGTAGTAAAAAGGAGGTCTTTTATTATGATGAAAAATTTACATTTAATTGCTTATACACTTATTATTATAGGTGCTTTAAACTGGGGTCTTGTCGGATTTTTTAGATTTGACCTTGTAGCATTTTTATTTGGAGAGATGACAGTATTTAGCAGAATAATTTATTCGCTTGTAGGATTGTCTGCTGTTGCTGAAATTATACTTAATGCCCAAAACACGAAGTTTGCTAGAGGTTATGCTCATTAACCAAGCACTGATAAAAAAGCCGAAACAAAAATTTTTTGTTTCGGCTTTAATTTTTATTTACTAAAAAAACAGAGGTAATGTAGGTTATGATGAGATATCTTTATACAATTACTTATGCGATTGTAATTATGGCAGCTGTTTCATGGGGTTTTGCCGCAACAACCAGCGAGCCTATTCCGCTTGTAGCAAGATTAGTAGATGCTTTGGTTGGTGTATGCGGTCTTATTCAGATTATGCTGAATATTCAGGGCTATAAGCTTGCCGGTAACTACGTTCGCTAAAATAAAATACAATCAGGTAAAAACAGGGGAAATAAAAAATCCCCTGTTTTTGTTTGGCATGTTAAAATAATCGGTAAATAGTATAAAAATTTGAGGAAAAATGCAGGAATATTTTTCAAATAAAACTATAGAAAAGCTTAAATACGATCTCGTAAGAGAAAAACTCTTGAGTTTTGAGGATTTAACACGTGTGGAAGAATCATCAAAATCAAGTAACCTTCATATTGGTCAGGTTTTAATACGAGAAAACCTCGTCACTGAAGAAACCTTGCTGAAATTTATAGAAAATAACCTTCATATTCCTTATGTAAATCTTGAAGATTATTCTTTAGACAAGCAGTGTCTTGATTTTATTTCTGCTGAAGATGCCAGAAAACATAAAATTATTCCTCTTTTTAGGATAGAAGATGTTTTAACTATTGCAATGGCCGATCCTATGGATCTTTTTGTTTTGAATAATCTTGTAAAATCTGTTAACTGTCAGATTGAACCTGTAATCTGCTCGGAAAGACTTGTTTTGGAAGCCATAAACAAATTTTATTCTTCCAGTAATTTTAAAGAAAATAATATTGAAGTTAGTCAGGGAGTTGACTGGAGAGATGAACTTAATTTTGGGATTATAAACGAGTTTCAGGCAGAAAAAGTAATTAACGCCATTATTTTTCAAGCACTTTCAGAAGATGTCTATGAAATAATCCTTGAAAATACTAATGAGGGCAAGACCATAAAGTTTAAAAAAGAGGGTGAAATTTTTGAAAAAGGAGCAATACCGCTTCTTTTAACCCCGCTTTTTAACTCTAAATTAAAATCTTTATCAGGGCTTGATCCTACGACAAATGAGATTCCTCAACTTGGAAAGTTTGAATACGTTTTTTTAGGAGAAAATGTAACTTCTATAATTGCTACTTTTCCTACAGTAAAAGGTGAAAGAATTACCATAAAGCTTTACAGGTCGCCAGAAAGCATAAAAGAACTTTCTTTAAATGAAGAAGATAAGCATTTTTTGGAAGAAAGTATAAATAAAGCAGGAATAATCCTTATATCAGGTCCGAACTTGAGCGGAAAAAGTTTTATTGCTTACTCAATACTAAATTCTCTTGATAAACTAAATAAAAATATAATGACGGTTGAATCAATTGTAAAGTATGATTTGGCAGGGGTAAGCCAGTGCGAGTTAAAAGAAAAAGTCGGCTTTGATTTTGCAAAAGCGATAAAATTTATTGATTTTCAGTCGCCTGATATTGTTTATGTGGAAGAAGTAATTTCTAATGACGATATCAAATATTTATCACTTCTTGCTGATTCTCAAAAAACGGTTATTACAGAGATTAAGGCAGAAAATATTGATGTTTTGCAGAAGAAACTTGAATCAGGGGATTTTAACAATTTTAAGAAAAATGTTAATTGTTTGATTTTTGTCGAAAATAAAGATAAAATTCAAATAATAAAAGGAAGTTGAAAAATTTTAATAGTTAAATAGACGAGGTACTTATGTCAGCAGTAATTGAAAAAAAAACAACAGGTTTAATAACACAGGTAATAGGTCCTGTAATAGACGTTGAATTTCCGGGAGGCAAACTGCCGCAGATTTATGATGCACTTGTAATTAAAGATGCATATCCGGGACAGCAAAATCCTGATCTTGTAGCTGAAGTTCAGCAGCTTCTCGGCGAAAATAGAGTTAGATCAGTTGCTATGTCAAGTACTGATGGTCTAAGACGTGGCATGGAAGTTGTAAATACAGGAGAACCGATAAAAGTTCCTGTAGGAAATACTACTTTAGGAAGAATTTTAAACGTATTAGGTCAGGCTGTAGACGAAGGTGAGCCTATACAGGCAGAAGATCATTATCCTATTCACAGACCTGCTCCGACTTTAATCGACCAAAATACAGACAGAGAGATATTTGAAACAGGCGTTAAAGTTATTGACCTTCTTGAACCATATCCGAAGGGCGGTAAAATTGGTCTTTTTGGTGGTGCAGGCGTTGGAAAAACAGTTATTATTATGGAATTAATTCATAATATTGCTCAGGAACACGGCGGTGTTTCTGTATTTGGCGGTGTAGGTGAAAGAACAAGAGAAGGAAACGACCTCTGGCACGAAATGAAAGAATCAGGCGTTATTGATAAAGTTGCTCTTGTTTACGGACAAATGAACGAGCCTCCCGGAGCAAGGATGAGAGTTGGCTTAAGCGCTCTTACCGTTGCTGAATATTTTAGAGATGCTGCAAAACAAGACGTATTGTTATTTATTGATAACATTTTTAGATTTACACAGGCCGGTTCTGAAGTATCAGCACTTCTTGGACGTATGCCTAGTGCTGTAGGTTATCAACCGACACTAGCTTCCGAAATGGGAGAACTTCAGGAAAGAATTACCAGTACAAAAGACGGATCAATCACATCTGTTCAGGCAATTTATGTACCTGCTGATGATTTAACAGATCCGGCTCCCGCTACAACTTTTGCTTTCCTTGATGCCTCTACAGTACTTTCAAGACAGATTTCTGAGCTTGGAATTTATCCTGCTGTTGATCCTCTTGCCAGTACAAGTCGTGTGCTTGATCCTAGAATAATAGGTGATGATCACTATGATACAGCTCGTGGCGTTCAGCAAGTGCTTCAGAGGTATAAAGACCTTCAGGATATCATTGCGATTCTTGGTATGGACGAGCTTTCCGAAGAAGACAAAATCACCGTATCAAGAGCAAGAAAACTTCAAAGATTTCTTAGTCAGCCTTTCTTTGTTGCGGAAACTTTCACAGGAACCCCAGGAAAGTACGTAAAACTTGAGGATACGATTAAAGGCTTCAAGGAAATTCTTGAAGGCAAACATGATGATCTTCCTGAACAGGCTTTTTATATGGTGGGGACTATTGAAGAAGTTATAGAAAAAGCTGCAAAAATGGCTAAAGGCGAGTAAACATGGCGAAAAAACTAAACCTTAAAATAATTACTCCTCAAAAAGTCCTTCTTGAAGAAGAAGTTGATGCTGTTTATTCGACTTCAACAGATGGTCAATTCGGCATACTTCCTGATCATATTTCCTATATGACCCCGCTTGATATTGGTGTAACTGAATATACCAAGGATAATAAAAAAGAATTTATTTCCACGATTGGCGGAATTCTTCAGGTAAAGGATAATGTTGTTACTATTCTTTCAGATTTGGCAGAGTTTGGTGAACAAATTGATGTAGCAAGAGCAAATGCCGCAAAAGAAAGGGCAGAAACACGCTTGAGAACAGGCGCAACAGATGTTGATGCTGATAGAGCTCATGCAGCACTTTCTCGTGCAGTTGCACGAATCCATGCCGCTTCTAAAACAATGTAAGATTTTCTGATATTTTATGAAAATAAATATAGCGTATTTATATCCTGAATTATTGAATATTTATGGTGACAAAGGCAATATACTTGCCTTTGTCAATCGTTGTTTATGGCGAAATATAGAAGCTCAAATCCATGAAATCCACCCAGGCGATAACATAGATCCTGATGTTTATGATTTTTATTTTATCGGCGGTGGGCAGGATCAGCAGCAAATAGCTGTAGCTGATGAATTACATAAACAAAAAGATGCTTTAACTCAGGCAAGAGATAATATGGCAGTTTTTCTCACTATTTGTGGAGGATATCAGCTTCTCGGGCATTATTATAAGCCCCATTCAGGAGATAAATTAAAAGGTATTAGTCTTTTAGATGCTTATACTATTGCCGGAAATACAAGATATATAGGGAATGTGACTGTCAAAACGGAATTTCCATTGAAGGAAAAAACCCTTGTCGGTTTTGAAAATCACAGCGGTTTAACTTATCTTCAGGGAGATACAAAACCTATAGGGTTTGTGACAACAGGTAATGGAAACAACGGAAAAGATAAGACAGAAGGTGCTTTTTATAAAAATGTTTTCGGAACTTACCTTCATGGCTCCTTTTTGCCTAAAAATCCGCATTTTACCGATTATTTAATTCAACTTGCACTTGAAAGAAATTATGGAAAAGTAGAATTAGAGCCGATTAATGATGAAATTGAGTGGGCTGCCCATAATAAGGCTATAGGCAGAAAATATTAAAAAGTATTTATTACTACTTTCCCGAAGTGATTTTGTTTGAAATTTGGCTTACTGTTTCAAATAAAACCTTATTTGTTTGAATTTCTTCTTTCATTTTTTCATAAGCATAAAGGATGGTCGTATGTTTTCTTCCGCCAAAAGCGTTGCCAATTGATGGAAAGCTTGAGTTTGTCAAATTCCGCGCAAGATAAATAGCTATTTGTCTTGCATAAGAAAACTCTTTTGCTCTTGATTGTCCTTTAAGATCAGCCGATTCCATAGAAAAATGGTTAGCAGTTACTTCAATAATTTTATCTAAAGTTAAATTTTTTCCTGAACCGGAGAAATTGATTATTTTTTTGACAGCTTCAACTGTCATAGCGCAGTCGTTAATGCTTACATAAGCAATTACCCTGTTTAAGCCTCCCTCGAGTTCACGAATATTGTTCTGGTAAGCTGTTGCAATGATTTCCAGAACATCGTCAGGGACATTTAAATTTTCTCTTTCAACTTTGTTTTTAAGGATTGCGATTCTTGTTTCTATATCAGGAACTTGAATATCAGCTAATAGACCCCATTCAAAACGGCTTCTTAGCCTTTCTGTAAGCGTGGAAATGTTTTTTGGCGGTCTGTCGCTTGTGATTATGATTTGTTTTCCTGATTCATGAAGCGTATTGAAAGTGTGGAAGATTTCTTCCTGAGTGTTTTCTTTTCCTTCAATAAACTGGATGTCGTCAAGGAGCAAAACGTCCATTTGTCTGTATTTTGCTCTAAAAGCAGGCATTTTATCGGTTCTGATAGAGTTTATAAGTTCATTTGTGAAGGATTCGGTGCTTATATATTTGATTTTTAAATCAGGGTGGTTTACAAGAACATAATGACCTATTGCCTGCATTAGATGAGTTTTGCCGAGACCTGATCCTCCATAAATAAATAATGGGTTGTGCGCTCTTCCGGGGGATTTGGCGACAGCAAATGCTGCGGCATGCGCAAATTTATCGTGAGAACCCACAACAAAGGTGTCAAAAGTGTATTTCAGGTTTAAGTTGTTTGAAATGCTTTTTAATGCGTCAATCTGGTTTTCAGAAAGCGGTATATTTTTGTTTTGTTTAGGTTCTTTTGTTGCGGACTTACATTCATTCTTATTTTTTTCGTTCTTTAAGTCCGGCATTTCTGGAAAATTGATTTTTTGCTGAATATTTTCAAACTGTTCAACTTTTATTTTAAGTTTAATATTTTTTCCGGTAACTTCTTTAATGACATTATTAATGTGTTCAAGATAATTTTTATGAATCAAATCTTTGCCGGTTTTGCTGTTTGTGGAAATCTCAAGGGTTTTTTCATCAAGAGAATTGAATTTTACGGGTTTTATCCATGACTCAAAAGCAGGAGTGCCAAGCACTTCCGCTAGTTTTTCCTGTATTTTTTCCCATGTTTTTAATTCTTCAGTCATGACATGTATTTTATACCAAACCAAGATATGTTTTTGGATTTATTAAAACGTAAAATTATTGAAAGATTATATAATACCAAAAACAGTCATCACAAGCTTTAAACAGGTACTTGTGTAAAAGATTATTTTTAATACCAAATCGTATTCGTTAAAATATTATTTATTTTTAACAGTAATTTCTGTTGTATTGTCCAAAACCATTTTCATTGCTGTAAAATTTGCCCTTAAATAATCTGTTTCGTTTACTATTGTTTCTAATCTGGCATGCATATCCCCAATATTTCCTATTAGGATTTCTTTTTGTAAATTTGTAATAGTTGTTATTTCTTTTTCTGACATAATAAACTCCTTTGGTATTTACAAAGATTTTTCGGTGTATACATTTCTAAATGAATATAATAATCATATTAAGTGATTATACAATCTAGGGCATGTGACGTCAAGAAATTAAAATAATTGAATGATAGAAAAAGAATTTTTAGAAAAATTAGGTTTAAATATAAAACTTGAAAGAGTAAGAAAAAGGCTTACTCAGGAAGATTTGGCTGGTTTAGTCGGTTGTGACAGATCCTATATCAGTTTAATAGAACGAGGTCTGCAAAATCCTTCCATTATAAAAATTGTAAAAATGTCAAAAGCTTTAGATGTTGATATTAAAGTACTTTTGAACGAACTTTTATAAAATTATACTTTCGTCGAATTAAATTAAAATAAAAAAGAGTTATTATAAACAAAGTCAGGAGATAACGAACCTTGTAGTAGTTATCTCCTGATACGTTTTTGCGAAGCGGGAGTTCAGCCAAAGTGGAAATGGTGAGTTTTTACTTTAGCTGAACTCATTCTTTTATGTAAATAAAATTTTTTTAGTAAACACCTTTAAAATAAGTGATTTCAGGTTTTTCTTTAAGCAAAATCCCTATTAAATCAAATCTTATGTCCTTAAAATCTATATTTGGATTTTTTGTTAAATAAATTTCAGCCAGTTTTTGAATTTTATTAAATTTTTTTTCATCAACCGATTCAAGAGGATTGCCGAAAAAATTTGAGCTTCTTGCTTTTACTTCTATAAAAACAAGTGTATTTTTGTCTTTAGCGATAATATCTAGTTCTCCCATACGTGAAAAACGCCAATTTTTTTCGATTATTTTAAACCCCTGTTTTTCAAGAAAGTTTATAGCGAGGTTTTCGCCTGCTTTGCCTTTTAAAAAATTCTGCTGTTTCATAATTTTTTCCTCTTTTTTAATTTTAGCAGGGAATTTTAAAAAAATGTTTTAACGGACAATCCTGCTTCAAGAGGATAATACAAATATTTCTTAAGTTTCGTTAAAACAAAACAGGTAAGCAGTGGTAATCCCTCTTTTATAAATGAAAAAACTTTTGATAAATAAAAACTGATGTTCCAAGAATTGCTGTACTTAAAAAGATTGTAAGGTAAAAATTCATTCCTTTTTTGATAAAAAATATTGCCGCAATAAAGAATATAAAAGAAATTAATGTTCCTGCCATGACAGATAGCAAAAAATTTGAAACCAAATTTAAATCTTTATTTTCATAATAAATCCAAATTATAGAAAGAAGTGTTGTTATCGGCATAGCAGCTATTAAGCCGCCAACAGAAGGAAATTTCTTGGCTATTTCTGATACTGTGGCTATAATACAGGCTGAAACTATTATTTTTATAATAAAAAAAATGTTCATAATTAATTTTTTTAATCCTAATGTTATTTAAAATTATAGTTCGTATTCATATATTATATGCGAAATTGCAACTGTTGCGGCTGTTTCTGCCCTGTAAATCAATTTTCCTAAAGTCACAGACGCAAAGCTTTTTTCAGTAAATTTATCTATCTCTTTATCGCTCCACCCGCCTTCAGGTCCAATCACAAGAAGAATATTTGCGTTTTCTGCTACTTTATTTTTCGACAAAAACTGTTTTATCGAAACAGCAGCTTCTTTTTCTGAACACATTATTTTTAAATCAAAATTTTCAAGATTTACAACTTCATCAAAAATTGAAATAGGCTTAATTTCTGCCAAATCGCCTCTCTTGCATTGTTTTGCTGATTCATAAACGATTTTTTGCCATCTTTGAATTTTAAAAAGCTTATCTTTTTCAGAATCAAACTTAACCACAGTATTTTTGCTTATAAAAGGAAATATTGTCCTGACTCCCAGCTCTGTGGCTTTTTGTATAATAAAATCCTGTTTTTGGGATTTTATTATGCTTTGAGCAAGGGTTATACTGATTTTTAACCTTTTATCGGAAAAATAACTGTCTATGATTTGAGCTTCAATTAAATCAGGTTTAATGGAGACTATTTCAGCCTCATAGACAAAATTCTCCGGTCCCGATAGAATCAGCCTATCCTTTTTTCTGTTCCTCAGAACATTCGTTATATGGTTAATATCAGATAGATTTGTAATTAAAATTTTATCTTCCTGAATATTTTCTTTATTTATAAAAAACTGCGGCATTTATAATAATTTCCCTTAAAGTCTAAAATTCAGTTTCCATGCTATTTTTCAGTATATTACAAAAAAACCCTTCTCCACCAAAAGTTGTATATTATTACGAATTATTAAAGATTATTTACAATGTTTCGATTTATTAAATGTGGAGAAAAATAAAAATAGTGGGAGAAAAATAAAAATTACTGGGAGGTAATAATAAAATAAAAGAGTATTAAATTGTGGAGTTTAAAAAGTTTTTAATTAAATAAAGGGTAAATGTATACCTGACTTAGATGTTATCATCTTCTTTTTCGAATGAATCTTAACAGAAAACAAGATTACATTTCGGAAAAATAGATAAAACAAAAACAAAGTTTTTAAAACAAAATAAAAGCACCAAAGCTAAATACTAGTTTATTTAGCAGGGGGACTTTTTTACCAAAAATTTAATCACAGGGACGTAATTTTACAATACAAGGAGAGTTTTGTATGTCAATTGTAGTAAACAACAACATCGCGTCATTAATTGCGCAAAGGAATTTATCAACCAACTCAGGAAACTTAGTTAAATCAATCGAAAGATTATCATCAGGTTTCAGAATCAACAGAGCATCAGATGATGCAGCAGGTTTATCAATCTCTGAAAACTTAAGAGGACAAATCAGAGGCAACAAACAAGCTATCAACAACATTCAAGATGGAATCAATTTACTTCAAATAGCAGAAAGCAGTCTTTCAGTAATTAACGAAAATATTCAAAGAATTAGAGAATTAGCTGTACAAGCAGCAAACGACACAAACAGTTCAGTAGAGAAAGATGCGATTTTATCAGAAGTTAACGCAAGATTATCTGATATTGACAGAATATCAAAAGCAACAAAATTTAATAACATAAAATTGCTTGATGGTACAGCAAGTGCAGTTCTTCAGGTAGGAGCGGATTCCGAACTTTCAACAAATACCATTACAATCGGAAATAATGTTCTTGGCCGCGCCACAGTTTCCTGTATAGGTACCACAGCAAGTGTAAACGGACTGACATTAAATGTAACAGGTGCAGTATGGAGTAGCAATAGTATAAGACTTTATATGGATGTTCTTGATGCAGCATTAAGTGACATTACCACTAGAAGATCAAACCTTGGAGCATATCAAAACAGATTAGAAAGTGCTCTTGGAAACCTTACCATAATGAATGAAAACATCCAAAACGCAGAATCAAGGGTAAGAGATCTTGATGTGGCAAAAGAAACTGCAAACATGACTAAATATCAAATATTACAGCAAGCTTCAGCAAGTGTTCTGGCTCAGGCTAATGCATTACCTCAAGTAGCATTGAAATTACTCGGATAAGAGAAATAAATTCAAATAAGTTCATAGAGTGACAGTTAATACAAACAATTAATAAAGGGAGAAAGAAAGTGTCTATAGTAGTTAACACGAACGTGGCATCATTAATCGCACAAAGGAATTTATCCTCAAACACTGGAAATTTGGTTAAATCAATTGAAAGATTATCATCAGGTTACAGAATCAACAGGGCGGCAGATGATGCAGCAGGTTTATCAATTTCCGAAAACTTACGAGGAACAATCAGAGGGAACAAACAAGCTATCAATAATATTCAGGACGGCATAAATATGCTTCAGATTGCAGAAGGCGGTTTGGCTGTCATCAACGAAAACATTCAAAGAATTAGGGAACTCTGTATTCAAGCAGCAAACGACACAAACAGTTCAGTAGAAAGAGATGCAATTTTATCAGAAGTTACTGCGAGATTATCTGATATTGACAGAATAGCAAAATCTTCAAAATTCAACAATATAAACTTGCTTGATGGTACTGCCAACGCTACTCTTCAGGTGGGAGCCGGATCTGAGCTTTCAACAAACACAATTTCAATTCAAAATAGTGTTCTTGGTCGCGCTACAATTTCAAGTCTTGGTTTCTCTGCAAGTGTAAACGGTATAGCACTGAGCGTAACAGGTGCTACTTGGAGCAGCAATACTATAAGACTATATTTGGATGTCCTTGATGTTGCCTTAAGTGATGTCACATCAAGAAGGTCAAATATTGGGGCATATCAAAACAGATTAGAAAGTGCTCTCAATAACCTTGAAGTAGCTACTGAAAATGTTCAAGCCGCAGACTCCAGAATAAGAGACCTTGACGTCGCAAAAGAAACTTCAAATATGACCAAGTATCAAGTATTGCAGCAAGCTTCGGCAAGTGTTCTGGCTCAGGCTAATAATCTACCAAGTGTGGCATTAAAATTACTCGGATAAATTTAACACTTAATCAAATAACATTTCAATAAAAAACACTCCCACACAAAATACTCTCCCTGTATAGGTTAGCGATATGCTAACCTTTTTTATTGCGAAGAAAAAGGTGACTGGCAGGCTTTAGCCTGACATACTTAAATAAGAAAATAAAGGCGGAGTTTGAGGGTGCAGCCCCCATTAAAAAACATTTAAAACGAATATTTGCAGTTTTTTCAAATTAGCTTTAAAATTTTGTTATGAATAACAATACAAAAAAAGTTACTCCCATAAATAAACCCCTGAAAGGCAACTTTAAAGTGCCTTCCGATAAATCAATTTCACATAGAGCAGCTATGTTTGCTTCTCTTGTGAAAGAACCTGTCCTGATTTCAAACTTTTCACTAGGGGCAGACTGCATGAGTACCCTAAGCGTACTTGAAAACTTGGGAGTTAAAATAGAATTTCAATCAAAAAACAGCTTGATTCTAAACAATAAAGAAGGCTTTAAAGAACCTAAAAACATTCTTGATGCAGGAAACTCGGGAACGACAATAAGATTAATGACGGGTATTCTTGCAGGACATGATTTTTATTGTGTTTTAACAGGCGATGAAAGCTTAAGAAAACGCCCGATGGCAAGAGTAATAAGTCCGCTCAAGGAAATGGGCGCTAATATTTGGGCAAGAGATAATGATACAAAAGCCCCTGTTTCTATAAAAGGTAGGAAATTACAGGGAATTAACTATAATTCACCCGTTGCAAGTGCACAAGTAAAATCAAGCATACTTCTGGCAGGACTTCATTCCGAAGGAATCACAACAGTAAAAGAACCTGTAAAATCCAGAGATCACACAGAAAGAATGCTTGAATATCTCAACGCCAATATAATGGAGCAGGGAACAAAAGTTACAATTGGAGCATCAGAGCTTGTTTCAAAACCCATTACAATTCCTGGGGATATTTCTTCAGCCGCATTTTTCCTTGTATCAGGAGCTATAATTCCTGATTCAGAAATAATTATTCAGGATGTCGGCTTAAATCCTACTCGTACAGGAATTATTGACGTATTAAAACAAATGGGCGCAGAAATAGAAATTTTAAATCAGCGAGTTGACTGCAATGAAGAAATTGGCGACATAAAAGTCAATTATTCAAATTTAAAAGCTATCACAATCGACAGCGAAATTATCCCGAGAATTATAGACGAAATCCCTATTATTGCCGTAGCTGCAACACAGGCAGAAGGAACTACAATTATCAAAGGTGCTGAAGAACTTCGCCATAAAGAATCCGACAGAATAAAAGCTGTTTATACCGAACTCAAAAAACTTGGCGCTGAAATTGAAGAACAACCTGACGGGCTTATAATTCATGGAAAAACAAAACTTAAGGGCGGATGTACTTTAGAAACATATCATGACCATAGAATTGCTATGTCTGCTTATATTGCAGGTTTAATTGCAGATAGTCCAATAGAAATAAATGAATTTCACTGGGTAAATATTTCTTTTCCTGAATTTACAGGCATTTTAGATAAATTAAGTTTTTAAAAACTTAACTGGCAATCTTTAGTTTGACATTTTAAATTAATTAAAAAAGAATTCCTGCAATTGTTGCAGAAAGATAAGATGCCATTGTTCCGCAAATTAAAGCCTTAAGCCCTAACTTTGCAAGATCAGCCCTTCTGCTTGGAGCCAATTCCCCAATTCCGCCAACTTGAATAGCAATAGAACTGAAATTCGCAAATCCGCAAAGCGCAAAACTTGCTATAACTATTGCTTTAGGAGAAAGAACAGCAGTAGTACTATGAATCATCGGAACAAGGTTTAAATAAGCAACAAATTCGTTAATTACCATTTTGGTTCCCATTAAACCGCCTACTGTAGCTGCTTCATGCCATGGAACACCCATTAACCACGCAAATATTGAGAAAATTCTCCCTAAAATACCGCTAAGGCTTAAATGATGAAGATCAATTCCGATAAATCCAAGATTAAGACCGATGTTTGCCGAAACAGTACCCGCTGCACCTAAAATTGCATCTATCATATTAATAAGAGCGATAAGCCCGATAAGCATCGCGATTACGTTTATGGAAATTCTCATGCCTTCGCTTGCACCATGAGCTATTGCATCCAGGAGATTTGCACTTGTTTTTTTAACTTCAAGTTTAATTTCACCTTTAGTTTCAGATTCCTGTGTTTCGGGAAAAACCATTTTAGAAATAACAAGAGCACCAGGAGCCGCCATAACGCTCGCCGCAAGAAGATATTCCGCAGGAACACCCATTGAAATATAAACAGCCATGACTCCGCCGGCTATACAAGCCATACTTCCTGTCATTGAAGCCAAAAGTTCGGAGTTTGTCATACTTGCCACATAAGGTTTAATAAGAATTTGAGCTTCTACCTGTCCCACAAATGCGCTTGCAGCATTTGAAAGAGCTTCACTTCCGCTGACGCCCATTATTTTATAAACGATTTTTGCAACAAAAGCAACTACTTTTTGCATCAATCCTATATGATAGGCAATATTTACAAGTACCGCCACAAAAATTATTGTCGGAATAAGTTTAAATGAGAAAATAAAACCATTTCCCGTGCCAAGAACTTTTTCAAGAAGCGGCTGATTTGCAAGTCCGCCAAAAACAAAATCTCCGCCTTTATTAGCAAAATCAAGAAGATAACCTATACCTTCTCCTAATTTTCCAAATGTATATTGACCCCACGGGGTTTTAAGAACAAAAAGAGCTATACATAACTGAAAAATAAGCCCTGAAATTATCGTTCTCCAGTTAATAGCCTTTCTATTATTCGACATAAGATAGGCTATACCAAGAATAGCAATGATTCCAAAAATTCCAAAAAATCTATCCAACTTCACACCCTCTATTTTTTCTAATTATGGTTATTTTACTATCTGATTATTTTAATAACAAGAAATTATTTTTGTTCAATTATGAATATAGCCTCTTCAGCATAAAAATTCGGAAGAAAATTATGAAAAATATCCGTCTTAACTCTTGCTTTATTCATATAAATTTCTTTTAAAATATTGATTTGTCTTTCCTGACAAAACTCTTTGAAATCATTTATTGTTAAAAGATGGATATTAGGAGTATTAAACCATTCAAAAGGAAGTATATTGGACTTAGGCATTTTTCCTGCTAAAGTCAAATGAAGCCTTACACGCCAATAAGCGAAATTAGGGAAACTTATAACAGCTTTTTTGCCGACACGAAGCATTTCTTGTATTACATAATCGGGCCTGTGAGTACACTGAAGGGTTCTATTCAAAATAACATAATCAAAAGACTTATCTTGATAGTCTTTTAAACCCTCATCAATATCGCCTTGAAAAACTGATAACCCTTTTTCAATACACTTAATTATATTGTCTTCGTTGATTTCAACGCCTCTGCCTTTAACGTTTTTCTTGTCCTTAAGCAGCTTTAAAAGCTCACCGTCTCCGCAACCAAGGTCAAGAACTTTTGCTTCAGGTTCTATCATCTTCATGATTATGTCATAATTAACATGAAGCCCTTGCGAGGTTTCATAATGCTGTCTGGCTTTTTTATTGTCTCGTGAAATTGTTTTTGTCATTTTTAAAGCCCATTCTTAATAATAAAAAATTTTTGTTTTACTTATTTTATTGCCTTCCTGAAATTTTAATACATTTTTAGGATTTTTAGAATTAAATTCATTCTCTGCATATTTAGTTTTTACAAGAGTATTTTTTGCTTTTTTAATAATTTGCTTGAAAGTTATATCTTTATTTTCAACTTCGACCCTGTCAGGGTATATTTTCAGAATTTTATAACTGTTTGGATAAGTCACAACAGATGGAAGCGAGATAAAAAGTTTCCCGTTTAGGTTCTTGACTGCATAATTGTGATGATGCCCGCTTAAAACCAGTTTTACCTGCGGATATTTGTTTATAACAGCTAAAAACTCATCAGCGTTTTCAAGAATATATTTTTTCCAGACCGTTTTATCAGCTGAAGCCTCCTGAAAAGCAGGGTGGTGCATAACAATAATAGTAAACTTATCAGGATTGGATTTTAAAGTATTATCAAGCCACAAAAGTTCATCAGTAGGTAATTTGCCCTCAAACTTGTTCTCGATAGAAGTATCAAGCCCGATTAAAAGAGTATTATTGGCAAGTTGTTGAGTCCAGTATATCAATTCAGGTTTATCAAAACAGTTTTTTCTGAATTCATAAGAAAAATCCTGTTTTGTATAACCTTTTTTCAAGTCAGCATCTCTATCTCCAAGTATTGCAAAATATTTAAAATTCACATCTTCGATACTGTCAAGAAAAAGAGGCAAATCTCCTAACGCATTATCGTCATTATCTGTCAAATCACCCCCAAAAATCACAAAATCAAGTTCAGGGACAGTTTTTATACTTTTTATAACATCCTGAAAAATTACAAAACTTTCTTTATAAAGAATCCAACCATCGTTATCTTTAAATGAAATATGCGTATCAGGAAGAAAAATTATTTTTAAAGGTTTAAAGTTTTGCTGTTGAGCCTGAACCTTGATAGGCATTATAAATAGCCCTGACAGTGTAAAAATCATCAAAAACAAATAATATTTTAAGAAATTTTTTAAATTCATAATAAAAATAAAAATTTAACTTGCCTGAACTTTATCAAGCACTACAGTTTCATCATCCAGCTCAAATTTTGTGTGAAGAGCCATTATGGCATCATTAGCCCTCTCTTTATCAACAAGACAGCTGATTTTAATTTCACTGGTAGCAATCATCTTGATGTTAATATTTTCATCGGCAAGTGCTTCAAACATATCAGCAGCAATACCAGGTCTGTCAATCATTCCGGCACCGACAATGCTGACTTTTGAAATATTATTATCCACTACGATTTCTTTTGCTTTTAAAACCTTTTTAAGATCTTCGAGTACTGAAAGAGCTTTGTCTAAATCTGCTTCGTCTACTGTAAAAGCAATATTATTGGCATTATCTTCTTCCAGAGATTGAATAATCATATCAACGCTTATATTGTTTCTCGAAAGAGCTCCAAATACCTTTGCCGCAATACCCGGCTGATCAGGCACTTTCAAAATAGCTATTCTAACCTGTGAATTGTCTGCGGCAACGCCGCTAACCGCCCTATAAATTTCCATTTTTTCTACTCCTAAAACTAAAGTTCCGGGATCATCAAGATAAAAACTGCTTCTCACCCTCATAGGAACATTAAACTGGTTTGCAGTCTCAACTGATCTCGGATGAAGTACATTAGCTCCAACTCTTGCCAATTCAAGCATTTCTGTATAAGAAATTTGATCAAGTCTGCTTGCCTTTGGAACACATCTGGGATCCGCAGAGTAAACAGCTCTTACATCAGTATAAATATCACACCTGTCAGCTTTTAAAGCTGCTGCAAGTGCAACTGCAGTTGTATCAGAACCGCCTCTTCCAAGGGTTGTAATTTCTCCATCTACTGTTATACCTTGAAAGCCGGCCGCAACAACAATTTTTCCTTCAGCAAGACATTTTTCAAGCTTATCTGTTTTAATATCAATAATTCTGGCTTTTGAATGAACGCTCTCTGTAAGAATTCCAATCTGGGAAGCAAGAAGGCTTACAGCGGGATAACCTGCTTCATGAATAGCCATAGTCAAAAGTGCTATAGAAACTTGTTCTCCAGTAGAAAGAAGCATGTCCATTTCTCTGTTGTCAGGTTTTTCAGAAAGTTCTCCTGCCAACTTTACAAGATAATCCGTTGTATGTCCCATTGCAGAAACAACAACTACAACCTGATTTCCATTTTTATATTCTTTAATTACAGCATTAGCAACATTTTTAATTTTTTGAGAATCTGCTACTGACGTTCCGCCAAATTTTTGAACTACTATTCCCATGTCTCTTACTTTCTTAGTTTATCTTTTTTGTTATTAACTTGAAGTCACAATTTGTGACTTCAAAAAATCCTAATTTCATTAACCAATTATATCATTTAAACTCTTTTTGTAGTCAAGTTTTTGCAAACTCTTATTAAGATAAATACAAATTAATTCCTTTTGGTCAGGATATTCATTATTTAATCTTTTAAATTCACGTTCAAAAAACTCAACATCACCATTTTTTGCTTTTATAAAAGCAATATTAGCCAAACTGTCAATATGATTAGGCTCAATTTCCAGAACTTTATTGAAAAATTCTTCAGCCTGCGCCAAATACTTATCATCTTTATAATAATCAGCCATTTCAATATATGTTCCGCCTACAAAAAACAAAGCTGTAACAAGTTTCGGGTCTTTAAAAAGTAATTCATGAAATATAGACAGGGCTTCATCAAAATTTTTCAGCCTTATCAACGCTTCACCTTTGCCAATATAAGCCGGCAGCATATCAGATTTAATTTTTATTGCGTTATTGAACTTGTCTATTGCATCTTTTAAAGTTTTATCATCTTTTGATAGAATTATTCCGTAAATCATGCAAACCTGCGCAGAATCAGGTGCCATTTTATAGGCTCTTCTTATTTTTCTTATTGCCTCTTTTTCATCTCTAACTTCATTAAGTGCTACCGCATAACCTATATAAGAATCTAAATGTTCTGAATCCTCATTTATAGACTTTTGATAATATTCAATAGCGCTCTTAAAATCATTTAAAGTACTGTATGCTGAAGCTATCATATAATTTGCTTCTGTTTTCTTAAGATTAAACTTCGCAGCTTCTTTATATCTTTCTATTGCAAGCAAAGTATTACCTTTAATACTGGCTATAGTGCCTAACTTCATATAAGCTTCAATATAACGTGTATCTTTTTCAACTACAGAAAGCAACATTTCTTCTGCTTTGTCCAAATCTCCAACTTCTGCAAGTGAAATAGCCAAATAATATATTACCTGTGTTTGATCAGACTTAATTTCAATAGATTTATTAAACTTATTAATTGCCTCAAAATGCTCGCCGTATTTTTGAAGCGTAACTCCCCAGCAAAGATAAAGCTGTGAGTTTTCAGGATTTGTTTTTTCAGCAATTTTATAATATTCGATGGCTTTATCATATTTCTTCATCTCTGTTAAGATTTCAGCAATATTAAGCTGGAAATCCACTTTTGAAGAAATCATCTCCACAGCCATCTTACCTTTTTCATAAGCTTCTTCAAGCTGATGCTTTTTTAAAAGACAAATAGACCAATAATACCAGGCATCAGGATTATTGGGATTAATTTTTGTAGATAAAACAAATTTTTCTACAGCTTCATCATATCTTTCCAGTTCAACCAGAACAACTCCCCAGAGGAAAATTGCCTGATGTGCTCTCGGGCTAAGACTTACAGCTTTTTGAAATTTTGTTTCCGCTAATTGTTTTTGATTTTGTCTTGCAAGAGCTATTCCCCAATTAACATAAATTTCAGCATTTTTAGAGTTTAAATCAAGCGCTTTTTGATACAGTTCCTCTGCTTCATTAAACTTACCGGTTTCAACAAGGGCTGCTCCCCATAAAGCATAAGATTTTATACATTTTGAATCAATTTTTAATGCTTTTCTGAATTTTTCTATAGCTTCATCATATTTTCCCTGTGTAGCAAGAGCTATCCCCCAGTTATTAAAACTTTCCGGAGTCTGTGGTCTCATATAAGTTGATGATTCAAATTTTTCCACTGCTTGATCAACTTCGCCGGAATTTGCCAGATAAATTCCCCAGTTAACAAAAGCTCTTGAAGGAATAACGACTTCTTTTGTAACAGCTCTATAACTTAAAATCGAATTATTAAATTTTAAAATCTTATCGATAAGTTTTTTGGTAAATTTTATCATCCACTCCACTCGGATTTTTTATATTATTATAAATTTAGTTTAATGAGAATTATAACAGAAAAACACCCCCTTTCATTAAATTTTCATGGAGCAATATAATATAAAATGACAAAAAAAATTCTTGAAATAAAAGATATCGGGTTTGTTCATCTTTACAAAGTCAAAACCGCCAAAAATTTAAGAATTATCCTGAAGCCGAATAAACCGCCAAGAATTACGGTTCCTTTCAGAATACCTTTTAAAACAGCTGAAGACTTTATACATTCAAAAATGTTCTGGATAAAAGAAAACATTGAAAAACTAAAACAAATTGAAAACAAGAAAAAACCTCTTGATGAAAAGGCAATAGAAAATTTGCGTTTAGAAGCAAAAAATTACATTCCCGAAAGAGTTAAACAACTTTCAGAAAAGCATAATTTAAGCTATAACAGGGTTTTTATTAAAAATTTAAAATCAAGATGGGGAAGCTGTTCTGCTAAAAACAACATTAATTTGAATCTTCATCTTATGAGCTTGCCTCATCAACTTATTGATTATGTAATTTTACATGAACTAGCTCATACAAAAGAAAAAAATCATGGCAAAAACTTCTGGAATTTATTAAGCTCCCTTGTTGTTGAGGCAAGAGAGCTTAATAAAGAACTTAAAAAATATTCTATAAATCTTTGATCTCCTAAATTAATAGAAAATCAAAGCCCGTCCAATTCCATTTCTTTACAGCCGTAATTATATATTGTTTCAGGTTTACCCCCAAATATACTTGATATTATACCTTTTTTTTGAGTTGTTCCCAAATCTACACCTTCTAATGTTGATGCAACAGTTCCTCCAAATAAGGCTCCCGTTTTACATTGGGCATCAATTTCCCCTTTTACTAAAGGTTTTTTACTTGTAATAATTGTATTGCTTCTAAAATCTGCAAGATTCGCCTTAGGTATTGTGTTATCTGACATAAAATTTCCTCCCTCTTAAAAAGTTTAATTATTTTTAAAATCCCTTATAGTTTTATAAAAACAAATTTTTTGAGAAAATTGTCATGCAACTCTGGAAAAATAATGATAAAATAATGATTCTGTTTAAAACCTTGTTCATTCTTTTTTAAGCTGATAAGATAATTTTTATAAAAACATTTATTTTTATTTCAAAAAAGTGTAATATTGATTTTGATTGTGAACTATTCACTACCATTTAATCTGGTAAAAGTAGAAATATGCAAACCCCGGATCCGTCCAATAAGATATTTGCTAAAACTGTAAATGACTATACAGAGCTTATAAAAACCGTAGCGCGTATTGAATATTCAAGGCTGTCTTTATCTACACATATTATAGATTATGCCGAATTAGTAAATATAGGAGCAACAGCTGTATATGTTGTTTTGTCTTCTCAATCCACAGTTAAACATACGGATGCTTATATGTCTACAGCCATTAAATGGGCAATAAGAAATGAATTCCGAAGACGCTATAAATGGTATTCCTGCAAATATTTATCAAAAGAATTTGACGATGATGATGAAGAAAACGAAGATTTAAACGAAAATAATATCAGACAAGCAATATATGAAACTATTTTTTCTATAGAAGAACTTGCAGAGGCTGATAATCCTGTTCAAATAGAAGATACTGCCTTTACACCCGATCAAAGAATAGAATTTCTTGAAATGAGCAAAGCGATAAGAGAAGCGATGAAAGGACTCCCTCCTCGAGAAAAAATGGTACTTGAAATGAGGTTTTATAAAAACAAAAAAGTTAAGGAAATAGCAACAGAATTAAATGTAACATCCTCAAGAATTACAAGGATTATTCAAACAGGACTTGATAGAATAAAACTCAAACTTAAAAATGATGAACTTATATAAAAATAATTGTGTAAAACTTATTAGTGAAAAGGTTGGAAAAATAAATTATGCATCCTATAAAATTTTTTAGAAAAAACGTAAACCACTTTTTAAAATCCATAGATACAATTACCACAAAACTTTTAACATTGGTTCTTTTTGTAATTACCATTCCTATTATGGTTATTAATAATTTTTCAACAGATATAATTAATCAGAGTATGACTGAAAGCTCAGCTAACCAGCTGAATTTAAATAAAAAGATTTTTGACCAGAAATATATCGCAGAAGGAGATAAACTTAAATTTTTAGCTCAAAATAGCCTTAAAAGAATTATTAACGATAAATCTTCTAAAAATGCTGTTTTAGATGATTTACAAAAAAATAATGATCTTGATTTTTGTGCATTAATTACAAGAAATAATGAATTTTTAGTAAATACAGGCAATTTAAGCAGAAAAGAAATTTCATATTCTTTTAACAAACTTATTAATATTGCTTTCTCCGGTGAAACTATTTCTTCTACAGAAAGCACTGCCGATAATATTTATAAAATAGTTGTATCACCAGTCTTTAATGGAACTAACAATATTCCTTCAGTTTTAATAATAGGCAAGTCTTTTGACAAAATTTCTATTCCTCAAGAAATAAAAACCCTTACCAACTCAACCATAGCTTTTTATAAAATAACAAACGATAAAGCTTTAATTCTTAATTCAAATAATATTGTTTTTGAACCATCTTCTGAATTATCTAAAAATGAGTTTTTTAACGGAATTCAGCTTCAAAATCCGGCTGAATATAATTCAGTTATTCCATTAACAAATTACTTTAATGAAACAATAGGCAATACATATATTGGAATTTCAAAAAATGAGTTTATAATTCCCGGAGACAGAAATATTAAGTCAATAGGAATTATTGCCGTAATAAGTCTTTTTGTAGCTATGTTAATTGCCGGCTGGTTTGCCAGAACAATCACAAATCCTGTACTTGCACTCGTTGATGCAGCAGAATCAATTGCGCTTGGTGACCTTGAGCATCAGGTAAAAATCAGAGGTAATGACGAAATGGCGCAGCTTGCCACAACATTTAACCAGATGTCTATAAACCTTAAAAAACAGGAACACTTAAGAGATAATTTTGTCGCTACTCTCACTCATGACCTTAAAGTTCCGATGCTTGCCGAAAATCAAACTGTTACATATATGCTAAAAGGAGCTTATGGAGAAATTACACAGGAACAGAAAGAAGTTCTTGAACTTATAAAAAGTACAAATAATTCTTCACTTGAAATGATAGGAACATTGTTGGAAGTTTATAGATACGATAGCGGAAATGTAAGACTGTTTGAGTCAGAATTTGATATTATTGACCTTTTAAAAGATTCTATAAATCAAATAAAATCACTTGCTGATGACAAAAAAATCCAAATAAATATAAACAGCAACCATGATGCAATCCACGTAAAAGCAGATAAACGCGAAATTAAAAGAGTAATGCATAATCTGATAAGCAATGCCATTAACAATGGGATTAACAGAGGTTTTATCAATTGTAATGTTGAGCTTATGGGCGAGAAAACACTTTACAAGCCAAGAACTGATATAGATTCTTATACTACACTAACAAGAACTTTAGATTTAACTAACAGCGTTATATTTAGCGTGGAAGACAATGGTATAGGTCTTGCCAGAGAAGATATGCCTTTATTGTTCCAGAGATTTTCTTTAAGCAAAGGAAGAAAACCCTCCGGCGCAGGACTGGGATTATATTACTCCTATCAGGTAATTATTCAGCACAACGGTAATATATGGGCAGAAAGCTCTGACAAAGGAGGAAGCACATTTAAACTTACTTTACCTGTTCAACCATCATAAATAATACTTAACTAATATAAGGAATAAAAAAATGAGTGAAAAAAAACCTATAAAAGTTCTAATCGTTGATGATTCAAAACTTACTATCGTCGGGTTAAAAACTACCCTTAAGCAGTTTGATGATATTGAAATCGTTGGTGAAGCAAATGACGGTCAAATTGCTATTGAAGCAACCCAAAAATTCAAACCCGACGTGATTTTGATGGATATAGGAATGCCAATAATGGACGGCATTAAAGCAACAAAAGAAATTAAAAAAGCAGGTTCAAGCTCAAAAATAATTATGCTTACCTCTCATGAAACAGAACAGGATGTGCTGGATGCACTTTCAGCAGGCGCCAATTCATATTGCATGAAAGACGTTGATCCAGAGATTCTTGTTGCAGTTGTAAAAAGTACTTACGATGGAGCCTCATGGCTTGATCCGAGAATTGCAAAAATAGTTCTTGACAAATTTGTAGACAGATTTGGCAAATTCTTGAAAAGTGACACCATGTCTGATTTAACAGAAAGAGAAGTTGACGTTCTCAATCTTATTGCAAAAGGATGCAGCAATCAGGAAATATCGAACAATCTCTTTATAAGCTTGAACACAGTAAAAACACATATTAAAAACATTTTCCAGAAGCTTGAAGTAGAAGACCGCACACAAGCTGCAATGAAAGCTGTAAAAGAAGAACTGATTTAGGATTAAGCAAAAATGAAAAATCCTGAACATGCAGATTGTATTTTAATTCATGTGCCAAAACTATTGGAATATGATTCGCTTTTAGGCTGGAATTCAAAAGTTAATTTTATAGCAATGGGAATGTATTCCCTTGTGGAAGAATTAACTAATAAAGGATTTTCAAGCCATATTGTTAATCTGGCAGCAGAAAAAACCTTAAATCCTTTATTTTCTATTGCAAACCATGTTAAATATTTTGAAGCACCGGTGGCAGCTTTTTCTCTCCACTGGCATCCTCAAACTTATGACAGTATTGAAGCAGCTAGACAGGTAAAAGAAGATAATCCTGCAGTTTTTATAGTATTTGGCGGATATACTTCAAGTTATTTTGCAAAAGATATTCTTGAAAATTATCCGTTTATAGATGCCGTAATCCGCGGTGAAGGTGAAAAACCGCTATCAGAACTTGTAAAAAAAGTACTGGCTAAAGATTCTGATTTATCAGAAGTGCCTAATCTTGTTTGGAGAAATAATGAAGGCTCTATAATAGAAAATTCTATTACTTTTATTGCAAACGAAGAAGATATTAACAGCTGGAACTTTTCAGCCATTGATAAAGTCAAAAATTTTACTACTTATGTTAACCTGCAATGGATGCTGCCCTGGGAAAAAGCCGCCAGAGTTTTATTTAATCAGCGACCAACTCCTACAATTTTTGGGATATGTTTCGGCAGAGGCTGTCCGGGCACTTGCACATGGTGCGGGGGAAGCTACAAAACAATTAAAAATATCACCGGAAGATGCAACACTGTCTGGAGATCCCCGGAAAAAATCAAAGAAACACTTGAAACTATTTTGCATAAATTTAAAATAAATAATTTTTACGTGTGTTTTGATCCAAGTCCCGAAAATCAGACTTATCTTGAAAGTGTTTTTGAAGAGCTGGGAAAAATTACACCTAAAATAAAACTTGATTTTGAATGTTTTGGGTTGCCTACAGAAGGATTTATCGAATCCTTCCAAAAAAATCTGCACCCTGAATCGCTAATTTTATTATCTCCTGAGATTGCAAATGAAGAATTACGCAAAAAACACAGGGCTTTTTATTTTTCAAATGCTCAAATGGAAGAAATTCTTGATATTTTAGAAGAAAAAAAGATTAAAACACAGCTGTATTTTACTTTTGGTTTGCCTGACGAAACAATGAAAGATATTAAATCTACTCATAAGTATCAAAAAAACCTGAAAAAGAAATATAAATGCATAACCAAAAACTTTTTCTTTCCTGTTGAAATGGAACCGGGTGCTCCATGGTTTGAAAATCCTGATAAATTTGAGATAAAGCTAAAAAGAAAAACTATTGCTGATTTTCATCGGGTACACAGTGAAAAAACGATGTCTCTTGGTTATGAAACAAAGCATTTCAGCGAAAAAAAGATATTAAAAATCCGTCAAAAATATTTTGGTTATTCAATCAAACAAATGATATTTTTCATGCTAATAAGATTTATTCTTAGGTTAACAATGTTCAAACAAAAAGACATTAACCTGAAACAAATCCGTAATCACAGAATTAACGCCAATTAATGAAGTTTATTTCTTAAAATCCAAAATGCATTTCGGATTGTTAAAAATGTAAAGACAAAAATATAATTGTCGACAGGCAAATATATTAAGCTAAAAGAGCTTTTTCTGCTTTTCGGAATAATGTTTTTTGTTTTCAGATACTTAATTTTTTTTGAAAACATGTGTATTATTAAAATATGAACAATAAAGTATGTGAGTGTTAGAGATGGTATTAAATTTATTTAAAAAAACTCCAAAAATTCATGCCGGTCTTGATATATCACCGGAAGGTTTTACCCTTGCTTCAATTTCAATTGAAAAAGACAAATATGTTCTTGAGCATTTTGCCTGTAAAAATTTCAAAGAAGAAATTCTTCAAAATGGAATGCTAACTAAACCGGATGTTTTTGCAGAAGAATTGAAAAAAATAATTGAAGAAAATAACTTTAATATAAAAACACTGAATATATGTATTTCCAGCAGTAATATGTTCATAAAAACCCTTGCTTTGCCAAATTTGCCGGCAGAGGAATTGAAAATAATTGCTCCGCAGGAAGCATCGAAACATATTCCTTTCACAATGAACGAAATAAATGTTGATTTTGAGATTCTTGAAACAAAAAAAGAAAACAAATTTGATGTAATTCTCTGCGCTCTTTCAAAAACGATTGCAAAAAATCTTGTAGAAACCATTGCAAAAGCAGATTTAGAAGTAGAAGTAATAAATGTTTCTTCTTTTGCAATGATAAAGACACTAGCAAACGCTGAAATGATTAATAATCCTGATTTAACTTATATATCAGTATTAATAGGATACGAAAACACTGATATAAACATTATCAAAAACGGAATGCCCGTTTTTTCCCATAACACAGAAACAGGCAAAAAAAATATCGTTGAAGCCATAATGAAAAGCTTTGAAATAGGCAAAGAAGATGCCGAAAAAAGACTTCCTGAATTCGGTTTGATTCTTCCGGGAATGGAAATAAACGATAATCCTGATTTGCATAAAGCTTCAAATGCAGCAAGAAATATTTACAGCAATATTGCCTCCGAAATACAAAAGGCTATTGAGTTTTATAATTCTCAAAATGGCGAAAATACTGAAATAGAAAAAATTATTCTGGGCGGAAGCGGCGTATGTATTGAAAACATTGATAAATACATATCAAACAAGTTAAAAATCCAAACAGAACTTTGTAATTCTCTTAAAAATATCTCTCATAATCTTGAAATTTCGGAAAACACTCTTTATCCGGTAAACATTCCGGCACTTTCTACAAGCATTGGTCTGGCATTACACTCAGATTAAATTTAATAAACCTAAATTAAGAGCAGTAATCAAAGATAAAAGGAACTTGAAAGTTGAAAACCATAAATATAAACCTGATAGGCGATTTGAGAAAAACTTCAAAAACGAACCCTAATGCAACAAAAAAAAGGTCTTCTCTTGATACAAGAAACCAGATTTATGCTTATATTCTAATTATTGGAGTTTTTATAGTATTTACAGCCAGTCTGGGCGGATGGTTTCTTGTTAAACAAATGACTTCAAACCTTGATAAAAAACTTGTAAAACTAAATGAAAAATTAAGCACATTAAAAGAACAAGAAAAACAACTTTCACTTTTTAGAAAAAATCTAAAAAAAGAAAAAGAAATAACCGAATTAAAAATCATAATTCAAAGTCAGTTAAACAACACCTTTTTTCCGTGGAGCACCGTTTTACAAGAAATAGCGGTTAAAATCCCAAAAGACATAATTGTTCTCAAGATTGAAAAAGAAGGAAAAGTGAAAAAATCAAGAAAAACTGATGACTCCCTTAAACTAAAAATTTCCGGAATAATTTCGGCAAATAAACAACAAGAACCTTTAACTGCAATTTCATTATTTATATTTAATCTGAATGACAATCAGGATTCTTGTTTACCAACCACAAATGATGTTTCAGACAATGATTCATCTGCCTCACCTTCCCTCATCTGCAGGCAATCTACTCTTTCAAACGCTAAAATTGCAAAACTTGATTTTAACGATAAAACAAGAGCTTATGAATTTGAAATAGAAACTTCTATAAGATCAAATTAAGGTAAAAATCATGAAAAATTCAAAAAAAACTATACTCATAACCCTGATACCGACTGTGTTAACCTTATTATTTATAACACATGTGCTATTTCCTGCAATTCAAAATTATAATGACTTGCGAAATAAGTTTATTGAAACAAAAAATACTTACGAAGAAACCAAAACAAGTGTAGAACAGCTTCAAAACAATAAAAAATTACTTACAGAGCTTGCCGAGCTTAACAACAAGGTTGCAGATTTTGATATTCAGATACCTCCAGAGTTTGAAGATGAATTTTTTCTTGTAGACCTTGGAAAATTTTCAACCAATACCACAACAAAAATAATAGCTCTTGATTCCAAAACAGAAAAATCATTTGAAATAAGTAATCCAAATGCTAATCCAGACAAAACCTCTAAAAAAAGTAAAAGTAAAAGAAAAAAACAGGAAGAACAGCCTGTTTATCCTTTAGCAATCTATGAAAAACCTTTTGAAATCAAAACTTTGGGACATTATAACAAGATAATAGACTTTGTAAGCTGTCTTGAAAATTATCAAAGAAAATTCATTATAAATGGCGTTTCAGCCGAAATTTCCAAAAATGATGAAGCAAATCCAAATCCAAAAATCGAGCTTAAAATAGAAGGCTCCACCTTTAAAGCAGTTAAAAATCTGACAGAACCGGAATCAGGAAAAATAGAATAAGGGTGATTCTAAAATGGAACAGGAAACAACAGAAAAAAAACTTGAGGAACTTCAGAAAATTCAGGAAACTGAATTAAAAGAAGAAAAAATCAAAAAAATAGTTATATTGCTGATTGTATCACTGATTTTTGGCGGTACATGTTATTATTATGCCGGAATAAGCAATTTTCAGCAGAAAAAACTTCCTAAAATAGTACAAGCAAAAACTATTTTGAATAAAGAAAAAAAACCTGCTCAACTTAAAAAAATAGAAAAAGTTGAAAAAACTACAGAAATTGTAAAAACAGAAGAATCAATACCAAAAACAAAATTTAAACCAACGGATAAATCAGCTCTTTTAAGTCTTGCAGGAAAAAATTCAGGAAAAAAAGATCCTTTTTCATACAGCGAAAGTCAATTTATACCTTTTGCCTCCAGTCAGGGCGCAAATTCATCTTATTCCGGGAATTTTCCTCCTGTTCCAGGAGCAGGCTCTATGGGAACTCTTCCCGGATTACCGGGATTTGATCCACTTTCAGGATTAGCCCCACCTCCTGCTCCAAAACCTGAAGATTTAATTATAGTAAAAGGTTTTATTGGAAACAAAGTCATAGCCGAAATAGACGGGGTTGTTGAAGCTTTAAATAAAAATGAAACCATTGGCGATGTTAAAGTATTAGCCATAAATCCTGAAATATTAACCGCCAAATTTGAAATAAACGGAAAACCAGTTACAAAAACCATAAAAAGTCTTACTGATGACTATAACGGTGAAGTTCAACTAGTTAAAAATTTGCATAATTGAATATAAAAGAGGTATATTATGAAGCTATTTAACAACCTAACCCCGAAAATTCTCTGCCTGACCGCAGCATTATTATCCTTATGCTTAATCAACTCGCCTGTTTTTTCTATAGGAAAGATTGTCAATATTAATTCATTGAATGAAATTAACGATAATACAATTCAGGGGCTTGCCAGAAAAGACATAACTCCTGACACTAAAAAACTTTCTGTTTTCAATAAAAATACAGGATTAATAAACCTTGAATCCGATATAAAAATTTTCCCTGAAAATTTAACAATTGATATAACGCTTAGAGATGTTGATGTAGCTTCGATTTTAAGAATTATAGCCAAAGAAGGTCATAAAAATATAGTTATAGACCAGAGCGTAATGGGAACTATCAGCGCAGAACTTAAAAAAATCTCACTAAATCAAGCCATGCAGATAATTTTAACAAGTCAGGAATTGGAATCAAGGCTTTCTAACGGCACTATTTTTGTAGCTTCCAGACCTGCAATGGCTAAAAAAGGTTTAAACAGAAGATGTATAAAAACATTCAAACTTAATAATTCAAACCCTGTTGAAGTAGCTCAAATTCTTGAAGCAAGTATCTTCAACAAAGGATATCAAGTTAATGAACAAGCAGCTGGAACTGCCATGGCAGCAGTAACTTCAGGTGCGGAACAGGCAGCAGCTTCTGGGCAACAAACACAAACAGGCTCTTCAATAGGACAGAGCAGTCTTGTAAGTTCAAAAACCATTAAAGGAAAAGTTGAAGAAATTATTCCCGGAGATAATTTCGGTGATGCAGGTAAACTTGCAAGCACAATAAAAATTCAACAGCCAAAGGTTTCAACTCAGTCTATCCAGATAAACAATAATGATGGCGGAGCTATTGTTATCCCTGATACAAGAACAAACTCAATTCTAGTTGCCGGCTTAAAAGAAGATATTTTAATGGCTGAGGAAACAATAAAAACACTTGATAAAGCATTAAGACAGGTTTCCATAGAAGTTTCCCTTATAGAACTTAAAAAAGAAGACTTTAATAATCTTGGAACTCTTTTTAGTACACAGGGCGGAAGTCTTAATAGCGGATTTAACAGTGTTTCAGGAGAATTTGCAGGATATGATTTTTCTTCTTTAGCTAACCAATCAGGTATTACCCTAAATACACTTAATTCTCTTAATAACAATTTTGCAGTAAAAATAAAAGCTCTTATCACAAATAAAAAAGCAAAACTTCTTGCAAATCCACAGATTCTTGCTCTTGATGGCAGCGAATCACTTATCAAAATTACCGATCAAGTAGTAAGTAAAGTTACAACTACTATTACACAAACATCTACAACTTATAATACAGAAATTGCAGATGTCGGCATAGTTTTAAACATCCTTCCTAAAATAGGCGATGATGATTATGTAACAATGAAAATCAGACCTTCAATAACAGATCCTCTTCCTGAAGTGACTGTAGGCGACTTTTTAAACGGCGGAGCAGCTGTTAAAATAACACCTGTATCTACAAGAGAAGTTATTCTTCAGAATGTAAGGATTAAATCAGGAGAAACCCTTGCTATTGCAGGGCTTATGAAAGAAAATAACGTTGAAAAAATAGGAAAAATTCCATTAGTTGGTGACTTACCTGTAATAGGAAAATTATTCCAGAACAAAGAATATACTCACAATAAAACAGAGCTTATGATTCTGATTACTCCAAAAATCGTTGATGAATCACCTGTAGCAAATCTATAAACAATAAAAAGCCGGCTTTTATCTAAGGCCGGTTTTTAAAATTAAGCTTTTGCATCAGCTTTTGACTTCTTAGCTTCTTCTGCTTCATTCAAAGAAGCAAAATAATATTCAAACGAAGATCCGCCTAAAGTCCTGAGCCCATACATAAATTTATTTGTCTGAGCAAAATCACCGACTGTTCTTAAAGGCACACCTCCTAGCAATATAGCTTTTGTTGCTCCTTTTTCTTTTCTTCCGATTGCAAACATGCCAATTGCGTCGAGTAGCAAACCTGTACCTATTAATACGTTTGCAGCTTTTTTTGCTGCAGCATTTTTATTGCCAAAGATCATAAGAGGAATTCCACCGGCATATAAAAGAATACTGGTAAGTTTCCTATTATCAGAAGTTGGATTTGTTGACATAAAATCAGGAACTTCTTTTCGTTGCCTTAAAATATATTCTTTTGTCTGTTTAAGTGAATTTTTAACAGCTTCTGGTATTGAAAAATGATCTTTTACACTGAATTTAACTGTTTTGGCTATTTTACTCAGCAAATTGTCTTTACTTCCTTTAATATCAAATTCTAACGGCTGACCTCCATTTTTCTGATCTTTATCATTTTTAATTTTATTTGCAAGCCCGAGATAATTAAAAGCATATCCGAGCATTAGAAAGCCTTTTAACCTTTCTGAATCATTAAACCTTTTCATCATCATAAACGGAGAAGCAACCGCCCATAAAACGCTTCCTAAAAGCATGCTAGGCTGTTTAACCGCAAAACTCGCGCCTATACAGGATGGAATACTTACAAGATAACTCAAACCAAGTGAAACCCATCCAACATGATTAAGGTTTTTAATTAAATTAGGACAAGCTTTACCTTTTTTCTCCAAAACTGCCGCCCCGAGCATACAAATACCGGCTGCCACCTGACCAACTGTTGCGGCAACTCCTGATAAATAGCCCCAGTTTGTTTTTTTACCTTGTGTTTGAGGACTGTTTTTTGAAACATTCACTGTTTTTTGAAGGTTATCGGCTGTATTATTTTCTTTGATGTCCGGCAACACAAAGCTTCCCTGATACTTTGTCTGATTGTCAAAGTTATTTGCCAGAGAGTTCAAATAAGGTGATTTATAATTTGCTGATATTAAAGGATTCGTCATTAAGTATTTATATTTCAAAAATTACATCTAACATCTTTTAAAAACATGTAAAATAAAAAAATTGCCTTTTTAATATAAATATTTTTAACAAAATGAGCGATTAAACAGCTTCTTTTGTCATGTTGTATGTAATTCCTGCTTTTTTCATTCTCTGAAGAGCTTCATGTAATTTGTCTTCTTCGACTGTAAGAGCTATTCTGAAGAAACCTTCTCCTCTATCTCCGTAGCCTGTTCCCGGTGGAACAACGAGATGAGCTTTTTCCAGCATAACTTCAACAAATTCAACAGAAGTCATTCCCTGCGGAACAGGAAGCCACATATAGAAAGTTGCTTTAGGTGTTTCTATATTCCACCCTAGTTCTCTTAATCCCTGAACCATAACATCGCGACGTCTTTTGTATATGTCATTAAGCTTGTCAATTTCTGACTTAGGTGTTTCAAGAGCCACTATTCCGGCATTTTGTATTGCCTTAAATGCTCCGCTGTCTATATTGTTTTTTATTACGGAAAGCGATTTCATAAGGTTTGCACCACCTGCTACCCAGCCGATTCTCCATCCAGTCATATTGTAAGTTTTGCTGTGTGAGAAAAATTCAAGACAGTGCTCTTTTGCTCCTTCAAGTTCAAAGAAACTCGGTGCAATATACCCATCATAAGTCATTTCGCAGTACGCCTGATCATGGCAGATTAAAATATTATATTTTTTAGCAAATTCAAGAACTTTTTTGAAATAATCAAGGGTTGCAACAGCGCCTGTTGGATTATTCGGATAATTCAAAAAGATTATTTTTGCTTTTTGCGCAATTTCTTCGGGAATTTTATCTAAATCAGGAAGATAATTATTTTCAGGACCTATTGGCATATAATAAGGAGTTCCGCCTGCCAGAACTGTAGCATTTCTGTAAACAGGATACGCTGGATCAGGAACAAGCGTAATATCTCCTTGATCAACAAATGCCAAAAACACATGGGCAATACCTTCTTTTGATCCGATAAGGGCAAGAACTTCTGATTCCGAATCCAAATCCGCGTTATATCTATTTTTCATCCAGTCAGCGCAAGCTTTTCTAAAACCTTTTGTTCCCTGATAAGGCGGATAATTATGAGTTGAAGCATCATCAATAGAGTCATGCATTGATTTAACAATATGAGGGAAAGTCGGAGTATCAGGATCGCCAATACCGAGGCTTATAATATCGTATCCTTTTGCCTTTGCTTCATCAATTTTTCTGTCAATTTCAGCAAAAATATATGGAGGAATCCTGTCTAATCTTTCTGATGGTTTCATATACAAACCTCTTTCTCTTTTAAACTTCTTTGTTATCAATACATTAGCACAAAAATTGTTTCATGTCTTTTTTAACCAATCTCTTGCAAAATTCCTTTAAGGACAAGCTTAACATGGGCATAATTAAGCCCGCCTTGCATGTAAGCCACATAAGGCTCTCTTAAAGGACCATCAGCTGAAAGCTCTATTGTCGAACCTTCAATAAAAGTTCCTGCTGCCATAATTACATCATC
>Ga0209000_1000470_pt1 | contig 38780 bp, 32 predicted proteins | sample RifGroD2_FD_183998 | JGI IMG/M metagenome (GOLD analysis project Ga0209000, IMG submission 183998) | Groundwater microbial communities from Rifle, Colorado, USA - Groundwater D2 (SPAdes) (version 2) | ecosystem: Environmental > Aquatic > Deep subsurface > Groundwater | place: Rifle, Colorado... | reverse complement strand
AGTTAATGAGGGAGTTTAATATAGCGGGTTTATGTAATCCTAAGATGCATTATATGGTAGAGATAAGTGACAAAATAAAAACAATAAAAAAACTAGTAGATGGTGGCAAATATTTCACAATAAATAGGGCAAGGCAGTACGGTAAAACTACGACTATGTACATGCTACAGAAAGAACTTATAAACGAATATACAGTCATATCTACTAGCTTTGAAGGAATAGGCGGAGATATATTTAAAGAAGAAAAAGAATTTAGCAGTCGGGTATTTAAAATATTCTCAGACGATATGAGATTTCAAGATAAAGAACTAGTAGAAGAAATAAAAAAAGTAAATCAAAATATTGAAAGTATAGAAGATTTGTCAAATGCAATAACAGAGCTATGCTTAAATAGCAAAAAAAAGATAGTACTAATGATAGATGAGGTAGACAAAAGTAGTGACAATCAAATGTTTCTGCACTTTATAGGGATGCTTAGAAATAAATATTTAGATAGAAATGCAGAGAAGGACTATACATTTCATAGCGTAATACTTGCAGGAGTCCACGATGTAAAAAATCTAAAATTAAAGCTACGTCCAGATGATGAACGAAAATACAACAGTCCATGGAATATAGCAGTAGATTTTAATGTAGATTTGAGCTTTAACTCAAAAGAAATAAGCACGATGTTAGTAGAGTACGAAAAGGACCATAAAACAGGAATGAATATAAATGAGATAAGTGAAGATTTATACTACTATACTAGTGGATATCCTTTTTTGGTGAGTAAGCTTTGTAAGCTTATGGATGAAAATCTAGATAAAAGATTTACAAAAGAAGGATTAGAAGCAGCAGTAAAAACAATGTTAAAGGAAAGCAATACACTATTTGATGATTTGATAAAAAATCTTGAAAATAATGAAGACCTGTACAATGTAATATATAAGATACTAATAGAAGGTGAAAAGGTAGATTATAGTATAGCAAATCCAGTTTTAAATAAAGCCATAATGTTTAGCATAATAAATGAGAAAGATAATAGAACAAAAATACATAACAAAATATTTGAAATATATATATACAACTATATGATATCAAAAAAACAAACGGGTAACATGATACAGAATTATGGAAGTGAAAGTCAGTTCATAAAAGAAGATGGAACATTATATATGGAAAGGATACTGGAAAAATTTCAAGAGCTAATGTACCAAGAATATAGACAAAAGGATGAAAAATTTATAGAGAGAGAAGGTAGACTACTATTCTTAACATTTCTAAAACCAATAATAAATGGAATAGGATTTTATGATGTAGAGACAGAAACTAGAAATAGTCAACGAATGGACATAGTAGTAACATACGGAAAGGCAAGGTATGTAATTGAACTTAAAATATGGAGAGGGCAAAAATACGAAGAAACAGGTCACAAACAGTTAGCTGAGTACTTAGAAATAAAGCAACTTGATGAGGGATATATGCTAGTATTCGACTTTAGGAAGGGGAAAGAATATACGGATAAATGGATGGAAGTACAAGGAAAGAGAATATATGAGGTAGTGGTATAAGTGTGAGACATATTTGGGACATTTTAAAACCTAATAATAAATAAAATATTAGATTATGTTGGTATGGTATTAAAAAACAAATAAAAAATGCAGAAGAATTTATAAACTTGATAAAACAATATTTGCAAGACAGTATTTGATAAAAGCTTGACAATTCAAGGGGGAGAGGTACAATGTTCAGGAAGTCAGGAAGTCAGGAAGTCAGGAAGTCAGGAAGTCAGGAAGTCAGGAAGTCAGGAAGTCAGGAAAGGCATAATGTAGCGCGCCCACTTGCCTGCGCCCACTCAAGCAAAGCTAGGGTAAATCGTATAGTTTCGTATATTTTAATAATGTCCATACTCATTACTTTATTAACACCAATGCAAATAACACATGCGGCTACGCCACTATCTGATTTGCCAGTTGGGGCAAGGATAATGTTCGGAGGCAGGCAGTTTGCAGTGATGAACCCGAGTGATGGGACGGTTGTGAGCCTAAAGAGTATAGCGCAAAAACAATTTTACACCAGTAATATAGCATTATATAATCCGAGTGATAGTAATAACGTAGGATATTATCTAAATAATACATACTACAACACATTTACAGCAGAAGAGAAGGCACTAATAAAGAATAGTACATGGTACACAGGAAATGCTACTAATGAAACAGCTACTAGTGTAACAAATATAAAAATAGGTCTACTTAGAAAAACTGAGTACGCATCGGCAAATGCAGCAGGAATATTTCCAAGTGCTGGAGAATACGCTATGTGGTGGCTGATAACACCGTATTCTGGTGACAGAATGTATAATGTGGATCGAACTGGTGGCATAAGTCAAAATTACCCCAACGAATTGTATGGTGTGCGTCCTGCTTTCAGAATCTTAGAATCTACTAATTTTGAATATGATACTTATTCAGGTATGTATTATTATTCTGGAACATTGGGAGCTAATCAAGCAATAAGTACTTTGAATACAGGAAATACGATAATGTTTCACGGTGAGGCATGGAGAGTAGTAACTCCATCTACAGGATTGTTGGTGGCAGATAGGATAATAGAACGAAGGGCATTTGATCCCAATAATACGAAAGTATATAATCCGAGTGATAGTAATAACGTAGGATATTATCTAAATAATACATATTACGATACATATACAGCAGAAGAAAAGGCACTAATAAAGAATAGTACATGGTATACGGGTGATAATGGAAATTTAAATACAAATGAAACACTTAGTAGCGTATCAACATTTATAGGGTTACTTAGAGAGACTGAGTATAATTCAGCAAAAGCAGCAGGAATATTTCTAAATGCTGGAGAATATGTTTTTTCGTGGCTTATAACGCCATATACTGGTAACTCTACGGATGTTCGTAATGTGCATGATGATGGCAATGTGTATTTTGATAATGCTACCAATATATTTGGTATTCGTCCCGCTCTCCGAATTTTAGAATCCACTATTGTAAATGAGGTACAGACGGGAGTGTATGCGATAGTTCCACCAGATACTACATCACCATCCCTCACAATAACCTCATCCCCGGAAAGCCCAACAACCGCAACAACAGTAACCTACACATTCCAGTTTAGCGAAGCAGTAACAGGCTTTACAGCAAGCGATATATCTGTCACAAATGGAACACGTAACGACGGAACATTTACGGCGGTAGATGGAGATACCTATACAATCACAGTAACCAAAGTAGCAGACGGAAATCAGGTGGCAACAGTAGCAGCAAACACTTGTCAAGATGCGGCAGCCAATCTAAACACAGAAGGCACGATAACTGTACTAATGACAGCATTAGTTACTAGCCCAGGCTACTCACTCGGCACAGTAGCAGTTGACCGCAAGTGGTTTAAGTACTATCTAGGTAAGGATGCAAACGGAATTACAAAAGCAATGCTGGTAGCTCCAAAAGATGGGACAGGAGTAATGCAAGGAACATTTATAAGAACAGATATACTTGACCCTGATACACACAAGTTTATATCAGGACAAATATATTTTATAAATAGAGAAGGAAAGATAGAGTTTTATAATTAAAATATTAGTGGTAATAACTACAATTATAAAATGATATAAAAGTCCAGCCCCTGGCTCAAGTTTTTTGAGTAAGGGTCTAGACTTTTTTTATGTAATAGTATACAATACAGATAGAGATAAAAATAATGGGGAGTGAAGTTAATGAGGGAGTTTAATATAGCGGGTTTATGTAATCCTAAGATGCATTATATGGTAGAGATAAGTGACAAAATAAAAACAATAAAAAAACTAGTAGATGGTGGCAAATATTTCACAATAAATAGAGCAAGGCAGTACGGTAAAACTACGATTATGTACATGCTACAGAAAGAACTTATAAACGAATATACAGTTATATCTACTAGTTTTGAAGGAATAGGTGGAGACGTATTTAAAGAAGAAAAAGAATTTAGTAGTCGGGTATTTAAAATATTCTCAGACGATATGAGGTTTCAAGATAAAGAACTGGTAGAAGAAATAAAAAAAGTAAATCAAAATATTGAAAGTATAGAAGATTTGTCGAATGCAATAACAGAGCTATGCTTAAATAGCAAAAAAAAGATAGTACTAATGATAGACGAGGTAGACAAAAGTAGTGACAACCAAATGTTTCTACACTTTATAGGGATGCTTAGAAATAAATATCTAGATAGAAATGCAGAGAAGGATTATACATTCCATAGCGTAATACTTGCAGGAGTTCATGATGTGAAAAATCTAAAATTAAAACTACGTCCAGAGGATGAAAGAAAATACAACAGCCCATGGAACATAGCAGTAGACTTTAATGTAGATATGAGCTTTAATCCAAAAGAAATAAGCACGATGCTAGTGGAATACGAGAATGACCATAAAACAGGAATGAATATTGCACAGATGAGTGAAGATTTATACTACTACACAAGCGGGTATCCGTTTTTGGTTAGTAAGCTTTGCAAACTTATGGATGAAAACTTAGATAAAAGATTTACAAAAGAAGGATTACAAGAAGCTGTAAAAATGATGTTAAAAGAAAGCAATACACTATTTGATGACTTGATAAAAAATCTTGAAAATAATGAAGATCTATACAATGCAATATATAAGATACTTGTTGAAGGAGAAAATATAGATTATAGTATAGATAATCCAGTTTTAAATAAGGCAATAATGTTTAGCATAATAAAAGATGTTAAGAATAGAACAAAAATACATAACAAAATATTTGAAGCAAGAATATATAACTACATGATATCAAAGAAGCAAACTAGTAACATGATACATAACTATGCGAGTGAAAGTCAATTTATAAAAGAAGATGGAACATTATATATGGAAAGGATATTAGAAAAATTTCAAGAGCTAATGTACCAAGAATATAGGCAAAAGGATGAAAAATTCATAGAAAGAGAAGGTAGACTACTATTCTTAACATTTCTAAAACCAATAATAAATGGAATAGGATTCTATGATGTAGAAACAGAAACTAGAAATAGCCAACGAATGGACATAGTAGTAACATACGGAAAAGCAAGGTATGTCATTGAACTTAAAATATGGAGAGGGCAAAAATACGAGGAAGCAGGGCACAAACAGTTAGCCGAGTACCTAGAAATAAAGCAACTTGACGAGGGATATATGCTAGTATTCGATTTTAGGAAGGGGAAGGAATATACTGATAAATGGATGGAAGTGGAAGGAAAGAAGATATATGAGGTAGTAGTATAAGTGCTAGAAAGAAAAAATGAAAGCACTTGACAATTTAAGGGGGAGATGTACAATGTTTAGGAAGTCAGGAAGTCAGGAAAATTATAGTATAACCCACCAACTTAGTAGTGCCTACAAGAGCGAAGAAAGCAAAAGTCCCCTCTACCTTTGTTGTAGGGAGAGGGCTAGGGTGAGGGTAGTAAAGTCTTTAACAACCATAATCTCAATAATCATCCTACTTACATTCATAACTACATCCTACGCACAAGCTATATACTATATAGTATCAGGAAACTCTATGTATCCTACATACAAAGATGGAGACATCGTAAAAGTAGAAAAACAAGAAAGCTATAATGATGGTGACATTGTAGTAGCTGACGTGGGTGGGAAGAAGGTAATAAAGAGAATAAATGGGGATGTACTTGAAGGAGATAATAAAGGGAATACCGCGAGGTATGACTTGGGTATAGCAGATATAGTGGGGAAAGTGGAGTATGGGACAGATAAATTGATACATGAAGAGATTGCAGAATTTGAAAAGGTATTTGCAAGTGGAGTAGAAATGATATCTGCAGGAGGATCTCATACAGTTGCACTAAAACCTGACGGGACTGTATGGGCATGGGGAAATAATACATATGGTAAATTAGGAGATGGTGGAGTTGCTCAAGGAAGAACGCCAGTTCAAGTATTAGAAGTAGGCGGGGGTGGTTATTTAACGGGAATAACGAAAATAGATGCGGGAACTGATTTTACACTTGCTTTAAAATCTGATGGAACAGTGGTGTCATGGGGATGCAATGATCTTGGATAATTAGGTGACAATTCAACTTCCACTAGAGTAATTCCAGTGTTTGTTGCGGGTTTATCAGGAATTACACAAATATCTGCCGGATGTTATGGTGCGATTGCATTAGAATCTAATGGGAAAGTATGGGCATGGGGGTGGAATGCTTTTGGTGAAGTAGGAGATAATACAACAATACAAAGAAAAACACCAGTGCAAGTACATGGAGTGAATAATGTCGGAGACTTATCCAATATAAGTCATATAGCTTCGGGTGAGGCATTCTTTTTGGCATTGAACGCTACAAGTGGAACAGTATATGCTTGGGGTAGGAATGTAGTAGGGCAGTTAGGAGATAATTCGACGGTAAATAGATGGACACCAGTGCAAGTTTCTGGGCTATCAGGAATTACACAATTATCTGCGGGGAATAATTTTTCCATTGCACTTAAAAACGATGGAACAGTATATACTTGGGGTGATAACTCATCTGGACAGTTAGGTGATAATACAATAATAAACAGATGGACTCCAGTGCAGGTTTCAGGGCTATCAGAAATAACACAAGTATCTGGGGGGAATGTATTTTCAATTGTATTAAAAAATAATGGAACAGTATGGACATGGGGGTATAATGGTGTTGGAAGCTTGGGAGATAATACAATAATACAAAGAAAAACGCCAGTGCAAGTACATGGGGTGAATGATTTTGAATATTTAGAAGGTATAACAAGTATTTCAATTGGTTCAACAAGCGGAGGTCAGTTGTCTGCGATAAAGAGTGATGGAACAGTATACGCATGGGGAAGTAATGGTGCAGGACAATTGGGTGATAATACAATAATAGAGAGACATACCCCTGTACAAGTACTGGGAGTAGGGGGAGCGGGAATTTTTAGCGTAGACACAACACCACCAGATGTAGAAATAAGCGCATCTCCAATCAGCCCAACAAACGCCACAACCGTAACCTACACCTTCGAATTCAGTAAAAATGTAACCGGATTTACTGTGGATGATATTAACGTTACAAATGGAACTCGAAAAGACGGTACATTCGATGAAGTAGATGGAGATACATATACAATAGAAGTAGATAAACTAGCAGATGGGGAGCAAATAGTAGCAGTAGCAGCAGAGGCTTGTCAGGATGTAGCAGGTAATTTAAACACTGAAGGAACGATAACTGTGGTAATGACAAATATAGTGACAAGCCCAGGCTATTCAGAAGGCACGGTAGCAGGTGACCGCAAGTGGTTTAAGTATTATCTAGGTATGGATGCAGTAAGTGGAGTAATAAAAGCAATGCTAGTTGCTCCAAAAGATGGGATTGGAGTAAGACAAGGAACATTTATAAGAGCGGATATACTTGACCCTGATACACACAAGTTTATATCAGGACAAATATATTATATAAATAGAGAAGGAAAGATAGAGCTTTATAATTAAAATTTTAGTGGTAATAACTACAATTATAAAATGATATAAAAGTCTAGCCCCATGGCTCAAGTTTTTTGAGTAAGGGTCTAGACTTTTTTTATGTAATAGTATATAATACAGATAGAGTTAAAAAAATGTGGGGTGAAGTTAATGAGAGAATTTAATATAGCAGGTTTGTGTAATCCTAAAATGCACTACATGGTAGATGTATATGGTAAACTAAAAGCAATAAAAAAACTAGTAGATGGTGGCAAATATTTCACAATAAATAGGGCAAGGCAATACGGTAAAACAACGACTATGTTTATGCTTCAAAAGGAACTCGCAAGTGAGTATACAGTTATATCAACAAGCTTTGAAGGAATAGGTGGAGACGTATTTAAAGAAGAAAAAGAATTTAGTAGCCGAGTACTTAAAATATTTTCAGACGACATGAAATTTGTAGATAAGGATATAGAAGAAGAAATAAAAAAAGTAAATCAAAACATTATAAGTATAGAAGATTTATCAAATGCAATAACAGATTTATGCTTAAATAGTAAGAAAAAGATAGTACTAATGATAGACGAGGTAGACAAGAGTAGCGACAATCAAATGTTTCTGCACTTTATAGGAATGCTTAGAAATAAATACTTAGACAGAAATGCAGAGAAAGATTATACATTTCATAGCGTAATACTTGCAGGTGTACATGATGTTAAAAATCTAAAATTAAAATTAAGACCAGAAGACGAAAAAAAGTATAACAGCCCATGGAACATAGCAGTAGATTTTAATGTAGATATGAGCTTTAATCCAAAGGAAATAAGCACAATGCTAGTAGAATACGAAAAAGACCATAAAACAGGAATGAACATTGAAAGTATTAGTGAGGAGATACACTCGTACACGAGCGGATATCCGTTTTTAGTTAGCAAGCTTTGTAAACTCATGGATGAAAACTTAAACAAGGAATTTACAAGTGAGGGCTTGCAAGAAGCTATGAAACTCATGATAAAAGAAAAAAATACATTATTTGATGACTTGATAAAAAATATAGAGAACAATAAGGAGTTGTATGATACAGTATATGGAATAGCGATAGAAGGAAAAGAAAAAAGCTATAACGTTTATAGCTATGAAAAAGGGATAATGTATGGAATATTTAGAGAAAATGAAAAGGGAAAACTGATAATACATAATAAAATATTTGAAAAAGTGATATATGAATATATGATATCAAAGGAAGAAGAAAAAACAGGAGAACTACTAAGCTACGACTACAGAACTAACTTTATTGACGACAATGGAGATATAAAGCTTGAGTTAGTACTAGAAAAATTTCAGCTACTAATGAAACAAGAATATAGACAATCAGATGAAAAATTCATAGAAAAAGAAGGCCGGCTACTATTCTTGTGTTTCATAAGACCAATAATAAACGGAACAGGCTTCTACTACGTAGAACCCCAAACAAGACAAGATAATAGGATGGATGTAGTCATAACATACAATAAAAAACAATACATAATAGAACTTAAAATATGGCGTGGCAAAATAAAAGAAGAAAAAGGTCTAGACCAGCTAGCAAAATACCTAGAGAGTCAAAGCGAACAGCAAGGGTATTTAGTACTATTTAATTTCAACAAAGGTAAAAAGTATACAAGAGAATGGATAGAGGTAGAAGGGAAGAATATATATGAAGTAGTAGTTTAGTCTTAGAAGCTTGTTTATTAATCTAATATGGTACAAAAGTATCAATAATATCACAAAATTATAACCAAGTTAATAAATATAAAATATAGAAGAATTTATGAAAATGATAAAACAATATTTGCAACATACAATATGATAAAAGTTTGATAATTTAAGGGGGAAATGTATAATGTTTAAGAAGTCAGAAAGTCAGGAAAATTATAGTATAACCCACCAGCTTGTTAGTGATTACAAGAGCGAAGCGAACAAAAGTTCCCTCTACCTTTGTTGTAGGGAGAGGGCTAGGGTGAGGGTAGTAAAGTCTTTAACAACCATAATCTCAATAATACTCCTACTAACATTCATAACTACGTCTTACGCCCAAGCCATATACTACATAGTATCAGGAAACTCTATGTATCCTACGTATAAAGATGGGGATATAGTGAAAGTAGAGAAACAAGAAAGCTACAACGACGGTGACGTGGTGGTAGCAGATGTGGGTAGAAAGAAAGTAATAAAGAGGATAAATGGGGATGTGCTTGAGGGGGATAATAAGGAGAATACCGCGAGGTATAATTTAAAGACGGCAGATATATTAGGGAAAGCGGAGTATGGGACGGATCAGTTGACGGATGAACAGAAGGCGGAGTTTGAGAAGGTATTTGCAAGCGGAGTAGAGATGGTAAGTGCAGGAAGCATTCATACAGTAGTATTAAGGTCAGATGGTACGGTATGGGCGTGGGGGTATAACGGGTATGGAAATTTAGGCGATGGGACAAATACAGAAAGACATACACCGGTGCAAGTACACGGAGTAAATGATATGGGTTTTTTAACAGATGTAAGTCAAGTATTCACTGGAACTGCTCATACAGTAGCATTAAGGTCAAATGGAACAGTATGTGTATGGGGATGGAATAAATATGGGCAATTAGGAAATACAATTAATAATGGAGTGAATACCGCAAATCCAATACCAATGCAGATAGAAAGCTTAGAAGGGGTAATTCAGATATCTGCAGGTCAATGTCATACAGTAGCATTAATGAATGATGGGACGATATATGCATGGGGATATAATGCTTATGGACAATTAGGAAACATAAACAACATTGGAACAGATAATCCCAATCCTATACCAGTAAAAGTAGAAGGATTAACAGGAGTAAGTCAGATATCAGCAGTAAATACTCAAACAATAGCCCTAATGAACAATGGTACAGTATATGCATGGGGACGGAATCAATATGGGCAATTAGGAAATGTAACTAATTGTGGAACAGATGACCCAAATCCGACACCATTAGAAGTAGAAGGCTTAACGGGAGTAGTTCAAGTGTCAACAAATGGGGCACATACAGTGGCATTAAAAGATGACGGAACAGTATATGCATGGGGGTATAATAGATATGGGCAACTAGGGAATGCAACTAATAGTGGAACAAATACTCCAACCCCAACACCATTGCAAGTAACAGAATTTATGGGGGTAATTCAAGTGATTGCAGGTGGTTATTATACAGTAGCATTAAAGGCAGATGGGACAGTATGGGCTTGGGGAAGGAATAATCATGGACAATTAGGAAATGCAACTAATAGTGGAACAGATACTCCGAACCGCACACCATTACAAGTAGATGGTTTAATAGATATAAGTCAAATATCTGCGGGAATTGATCATACAGTAGCAATAAAAAACGATGGGACAGTATATGCGTGGGGAAACAATGAATGGGGGAAACTAGGAGATAATACAATAATATCAAGAACTATTCCAGCCCTAATAGTAGGTGAGGAAGGTGTAGGATTTTTCAATGTAGATTCTACATCTCCAGATGTCACAATAACTTCATCACCAGTCAGCCCAACAACAGAAAGTAGTGTTACATATACATTTGAATTTACAGAGAATGTAGAAAATTTCGATATAGGGGATATAACAGTAGGAAATGGAGATAAAGGAGCATTCAACGCTACAGATGGTGATACATATACATTAGTAGTAAACAAAGTAGCAGATGGAGACCAAATAATAACAGTAGCAGCAGGGGCTTGCCAAGATGCAGCAGGCAATCTAAACACAGAAGGAACGATAACCGTGCTAATGACAACGATAATCACTAGCCCAGGTTATTCGCTCGGAACAGTAATAGGGGATAAAAAGTGGTTTAAGTATTATCTAGGTAAGGCTGCAGTAAGTGGAGTGACAAAAGCAATGCTAGTAGCTCCAAAGGATGGGGATGGAGTAAAACGAGGAACATTTACCAAAGGGGAGATAATAGATATAAATGCAGGACCGAACCAATATAAGTTTTTGTCAGGACAAATATACTATATAGATCGGGAAGGGAAGATACAGCTTTACGGTGAATGATGAATAAATAAAAAATATTAACTCGAACTAAAAGCAGGCAAAATTCGCTTGCTTTTTTATTTAAGTTGGGATAGAATAGAAGAATAGAATTTGTAAATAGTAGATAAGATTAGAATACAATAAATAAGTAATCAATATGGAGGTATTACAATGGATGAAAGCCTAAAAGTGGAAGCGATATTTAGTGATGAGACAGATACATATAGAACACCTGCATCGCCTAAGATAGGGGATAGTATCAAGATAAGAATACAAACAGCAAAAGGCGTTTTCGATAGTGTAGATATTCATTATAATGATAAAAACGTTAAAATGTATATACATGAAACTACAGATCTGCTAGATGTATATGAAGTAGAAATAAAAAAGCTCACTAAAGACATAGAGTATTATTTTTCTTTAGTAAAGGGTGATATAGAGTATTATTTTAATAAAATAGGATTTAACATAAATCTAGACATGCAGTATAATTTTAAAATAAGATTAAATTTTGAGACACCAGTCTGGGCGAAAGGGGCTGTAATGTATCAAATATTAGTTGATCGGTTTTGTAACGGTGATCCTAAAAATGATGTGGTAGACAATGAATATATATATCTTGATAAACCAGTTAGTAAGGTGAGTAACTGGTATCAGTACCCTAATGTTGATGATGTAAGAGAATTTTATGGTGGTGATTTACAGGGAGTTATTGATAAAATGGATTATTTAAAAGATTTGGGTATAGATGCGATTTATTTTAATCCCTTATTTGTTTCGCCGAGTAATCATAAATATGATGTACAAGACTATGACTATATCGATCCGCATTTAGGAGTAATCATAAATGACATAAATAAGCCATTATCAGTGGATAAGCAGGATAACAAATATGCAGAAATGTATATAAAAAGAACCACTGACCTTGAAAACCTGAAAGCAAGTAATGAACTTATGAGAAAACTGATAGAAATGGCTCATGCGCGTGGTATAAAAGTTATACTTGATGGTGTATTTAATCATTGCGGTTCTTTTAATAAATGGATGGATCGCGAAGAGTTTTATCAAAAGGCAAAGAACTATCCGAGTGGGGCATATAATGATAAAAACAGTATGTATAACAAATATTTTAAATGGTCAAAGGATGAATGGCCGGAAAATGATGGCTATGATGGGTGGTGGGGACATAAAACCCTGCCAAAACTGAATTATGAGGGTTCAAGTGAGTTAGAAGAATATATATTGAATGTAGCTCGTGAGTGGGTGTCACCTCCATATAATGCAGATGGTTGGAGGCTTGATGTAGCTGCAGATCTTGGTTATAGCAAAGAATTTAACCATTTGTTTTGGAAAAAATTTCGAAAGGTAGTAAAGGAAGCTAACCCGAGTGCAATAATAATAGCTGAACATTATGGGAATCCTAAAGATTGGCTTATGGGAGATGAGTGGGATACAGTAATGAATTATGATGCTTTTATGGAGCCGATAAGCTGGTTTCTAACAGGAATGGAAAAGCATAGTGATGATTCGAATTCAGGGCTAATCGGGAATGCTGAAAGCTTTGATGATGCTATGAGGTATAATATGGCAACTATGCATACAGAGTCATTACAGGTGTCAATGAATGAATTATCAAATCATGATCATTCAAGATTTTTAACTAGAACAAATAAAATAGTTGGACGAATATATGATAAAGGACCAGAAGCAGCCGCGATAGGTGTAAATAAAGGAATATTTAAAGAGGCGATAATTATGCAGATGACGTGGCCTGGTGCACCAACTATATACTATGGTGATGAGGCTGGTCTCACTGGCTGGACAGACCCAGATAATAGAAGGACATACCCATGGGAGAGAGAAGATTTAGAACTCTTGTCCTTTTACAAAGAAGCTATAAAAATGCATAAAAGCTATGATACATTTAAAACTGGTTCTGTAAAGATTATATACAAGAACTTCAATATGTTGGCTTACGCTAGATGGGACAAGAAAAATATAATAATTTCTGCATTTAATAATAACGATATAGAAGAAGAAATGGAGTTACCTGTATGGATACTAGGAGCAAGAGAAAGTGATGTATTTTCACGAGTAATGAAAACCGATATCGCGAATTACTGTACAGAAGAGAAAAAATATAGAGTAGAAAAGAGTGGGCTGTATATAAAACTAGCTCCGTTTAGTAGTGTGGTGCTTGTTAAGTTGAAAGGTGAAAGTTGAGAGTTGAGAGTTGAAAAAGGGGACGGTTCCTTCTTTTTAGGAACTGTCCTCATAAAAAATATTAGGCAGCAAAAAATATAAAAATCTAGATTTTGCATATAATAATATAGTAGAAGATTATAAAAATTATAAAAATTTTCTGCAATACTAGTTGACAGTTAGCTAGTATAATAGTATAATGGAAGTATAAAAAGCGGTGTACCCTACCAAGAGTGGGAACGGAAAAAGCGGTGTACCCTACCAAGAGTGGGAACGGAAAAAGCGGTGTACCCTACCAAGAGTGGGAACGGAAAAAGTTGGGTAACTCGAAAGAGTTACCTTTTATATTACGGAGGATAACACGATGATAAGACTAGAATTTTATTATATAAACTTAGAGTATGCTGAGTTTTTAAGAGGTTTTGATAGCAGGGTAAGTTATCTAAAGGATGGCAAGGAACATAGACCTTATGTGGGGGTAATTTTATTAGTAGATAGCATAAATTATTTTGCACCACTATCCTCGCCAAAACTAAAACACATAAGAATGAAGAACAAGCAAGACTTTATAAAAATTAATAATGGTAAGTGGGGAGCAATTAATTTTAATAATATGATACCTGTACATATAGATTGTTGTAGAGAAATAGAAATAAATAACATAGAAGATAGCGCATATAAAGATTTGCTTAGAAATCAATTGTCTTGGTGTAATTCTAAAAGAGAACATTTAGAAAAGATTGCTTTCAGACTACATGAACTGATAATAACTGATAAAGCAGATAGTGGACTAAAGTCTAGATGTTGTGATTTTAAGGTTCTAGAGAAAAAATGCAGAGAGTGGAACTAAAATCTACTAGTTGTAACCTTGGATAATAAAACAGGAGTTGATTCATATGCAACCGTTAGCAGATAAATTTAGACCTGAGAGTCTTTCAGATGTGGTAGGGCAAGAACACCTGATAGCAAATGGTAAACCGCTGAGACGTATAATTGAGGCGGGTAGAGAAGTGAATATGATTTTTTATGGACCTCCAGGGGTAGGTAAGACTACAATTGCTAATATAATTGCTAGTAGAACTAATAAAAAATTATATAAGTTGAATGCTACAAATGCATCAGTAAAAGACATAAGGGCTATAGTGGATGACATGGATAGCTTACATACTATGAATGGAATATTACTTTATTTAGATGAAATTCAAAATTTTAATAAGAAACAACAACAATCTTTACTTGAATATATAGAAAATGGTAAGATAACACTGATAGCAAGTACTACAGAAAACCCGTATCAGTACGTATATAAGGCAATACTTAGTCGTTCTATGGTTTTTGAATTTAAGAACCTGAACAAAATTGACATTGAAAAGCTTGCAAAACTAATGTTTGCGAAGCTACAAGAAAAAGACATGTATAAACAAGTTTCATATAATGAGGACGTTATAGGCTACATAGCAGATATGAGTGGGGGAGATGCAAGGCGAGCTATAAATATAATAGAGCTTGCATGCCTTTGTGCAAAAGATGAAATAGGTAACGTGAATCTAAATGTGAGCATACTTGAAGACTATGTAAACAAAAAATATCTTAACTACGATAAAAACGGAGATAGTCACTACGATATATTAAGTGCATTCCAAAAATCGATAAGAGGTTCTGATTCAAATGCTGCTATTCACTATCTCGCTAGACTTATAAAAGCAGAGGATTTACTATCTATATGTAGGAGATTACAAGTCATAGCCTGTGAAGACATAGGTCTCGCATACCCTAGTGCAATAACAGTCGTTAAAGCGTGCACTGATTCAGCCAAGGAGCTTGGTTTTCCAGAGGCACGAATACCATTAGCTGAGGCTACGATACTCCTAGCTACTGCCCCAAAATCAAACTCAGCCTATATGGCACTAGATAAAGCTATGGCAGATTTGGATACTAAAGAAATTGGGGAGATACCAAGACATCTGAAAAATACCAATTTTATAGAGCCAAAGTATAAATATCCTCATGCGTACTCTAATAATTATATAGAGCAACAATATTTACCGGATATAATTAAAGATGTGGTTTATTATGAATATGGTGGAAATAAGCTAGAACAAATGGCTAAGGATTATATGGATAAGATAAAGTAAAGTGTATGAGGTAAACTTAGTGGCTAGAAAAATAAGATACATTATAAAGAACACTAAATATTAAATAAGCTATGCTTGACCGTACAAAAAATACTACATAATATTACAAAAAAGTAATAAATTATATTTGGGTATTGACAATTATAAAATTATATAGTATAATGTAAACAATAAATTTACGAGTGTACCTAAACAAAAATTAGCGGTACAGGCAAAAAGCTACACAAACTTGGAAAATCCAATCTTGGAGTCGTAACAGACTTTTTTAGATTGGATTTTTTTGTTATTTTAAAATTAATAATATTCAATTTGAGGCAATAAAATAAGAACAGAAATATCCACTTACAATCATATAAGATAAAAATAATGTAAAAAGTTAACATAATTAACGTATTTAACAAATATAAAAAGATAGTATATAATAAATTATAAAGAAAAGAAGGGTGGTGATCAAATGTCATTTATTACATATAATGATTGCGAAGTCACATTTGCTAAAAGGGGCTACACAATAAAAGCAGAAGATGGAGGAATAGGAAAAGATGGAACTGTAACGGTATTTGCAGATACAGGTAATAGATGTGATCCGGATTCTGGATACTTTGATCATCATCAATATATAAGTAAAGAGGATATAGAGGAAAATCCCTGTGCAGCTAAAATAATAATGAAAAATTACAAAAAGTTTCTTAGATATGTAGAAGGAGCAAAAAAAGTAATAATTAATGGACATAAAAACCCAGATACAGATTGTATTATAAGTATATATATGATGAAGTATATGCTTGAACATGGTGAGTTGCCTCCAAAATGTGAAAAAATGGTGGATTATGCTAGCATAGTTGATCAGGGAAAGTTAAAGTATAAGCTTGAAAACATCGCAAATATAAGTTCCATAATGTCTGCTTTTTCACAAACTCTTGATTTTGATAACAATAATGATAAGGATCTTCAAATCTTAGAGAGTGGTTGTGGATTAATAGAATATGTAAATAAAAGGGTTGCAGAGCTAGAACAATCTACAAATGATGAGATTTCATGGGATGATCCTAGAATATTTGCAGGAGAACACCCGTATACAAAACAAGTAGAATTTATAAAAAAAGATTATGAAAAGTATAAATTATTAACGGCAAAGGCTATGGAACAAAACAACGCAGTGAAAAAGTTTAGGTTGCCTTTATCGGATGATATTGCTCAATTGTCTGAAAAAGAGTTTAGTATTCTGGATCTAGGAAAGATCACTGGAGAAAGCCCAATGTTTCTAAGTATGTGGGCATACATGGAAAAATGGGATGGAATTGTTTATAATCTTGTAGAGAAGCGCCGAGGAAACAAAAAGAGACTGGATAAACATGTTTCAGGTATTTACCTAAACCCAGATGCAAAGGATTATAATGGAAAGGATGTTTGCTTTGGACATTTGGGGAGGCTAGTAGAAATAATAGATGTTTATTTGAGACTCCAACATGCAGAAAATAAAGGGGAATTTAAAAAAGGTGAGGAACTTATTCCTGATTTAAATTACTTCACAGGATACGCCAGAAAAGGGAATGATGGTAGTGCAACTGGGCATAACATTGTTATTCCAGGTAATGTTGTGCCATATGATATTCTTACACGATGCATGAAAATATATTGGAAATCACCTTATATTATAGATGAGGTAGAAGCAGAAACATCACTAGAGATACTTAAGGAAGGACATAGTGTCGAAAACTATTTAGAATTGGTTGAACAAATACCAACGTACGCTAATGATTTAGAAGATATACCATGTTGTAATGAACCAATAGATGTAGGTGTGGAATATGATGAATGTGTAGTTTAAAAGCAGTTATTTATGCATACTGATTTAAAAGAGGATTAGTTAATAACAGATTATATGTAATTATATATAAAATTGCAAAAAAAATTGACAAATGTAAAAAAATGGTATATAATATATTGAAAAGAGCCGAAAGGTGATGATTACTATGGGGCAATCTATCAGACATTACGATAATACCCAGGAAGCTAGCAAGGAAATTAATGTTAATTGTGAATGCATTAAAAAAGGCGAAACCTTGGGACCTAAAAAGGGTGTAGTAGTTGTAGATACAGGTAATAAATTAAATGTAGCAGAAGGATTATGTGATCATCATCAATTGTGCGGAGAAGATGCAATAAAGTATTCTTGTGCAGCTTCAATTATACAGGAAAAATTTGAAGAGTTAAAAAATTATATAGATGGATTTGAAGAGATAACTGTACAAGGACATGAAAATCCAGATCCAGACTGTATTGCAAGTATATATATGGTACAATATATAGCTAAGTATGGTAAATTACCGCCAAATTGTGAAAGTATGGTGGATTATGTTGGTAAGGTTGACCAAGCAAAGATAAAATACGATATTAATAACTTAGATAGTGTAAGTCTCATAATGTCTGTTTTTTCTAAAACACTTAATTTTAAAAAGGGTGAAGACAAAAATCTTAAGATTTTAGAAAATGGGTTTAAGTTAATAGAATATGTAAGTGAAAGAATTTATAAGATAGAGAAATTCACAGGTGAGAAGATTTCCTGGGAAGATCCTAGGATATTTGAAGTGGACCACCCATATAAAACACAGGTAGAATTTATAAAAGATGATCTTAGAAAATATATAGCATTAGTAGAAAAATACACAGAAGCAGATGTTAAAGCACTTAGATTACCATTATCAAGTGATATAACTAAATTATCGAAAAAGGAATTTAACATTCTGGATTTAGGCAAGTTAAATGGAAAAAAACCGATGTTCTTAAATATGTGGGCAAGTATGCATGGTTATGATGGTATCATGTATAATTCAGCAGTGAATGAGCGAGGAAATAATAGAATTACTCAACATATATCAAGTATTTGTATAAATCCAGATTCAGCCGATTATGATGGTAAAGAAGTTTGTCTGGGACATATTGGGAAAGTATTTGAAGCAAGAGATGTTGCAGGTAGAATGTACCATAAAAGCAAGGGCGGGAATTTAAATGGCAATGAGGGACTTATACCTAATTCAGATAATGATACAGGAGTAAATAGACATGGAAATGATGGTAGCGCAACGGGATATAAGTTTGTCATTCCAGGTGATGCTGTTCCATACGATGTAGTTGTAGAATTACTAAATAGCTATTTGAAAAATCCTTATAATATCGGTAAAAATGAAACAGAAGGATTAATAAATAATTTTTACGGAGTGTTAAGTGGTGAAGAGTGTTTAGAAACGTCTGATAAAGAAAAAATGCAAGAAGATGTTGATGCTACATACCAAATACCAACCGATATAGCTTGTGACTATCATGGAATAGGATATGTATGCTAAGTTTACCAAGTAGTTAGAGCTAAAAAACATCTACCTACATGAGGGGTGATAAAATGGATATTAACTATAAATTTTTAAGAGAAAATGGAATGATAAAACAGAATACGAAAGAAAGAAGTATAATATTAAAACTATATACAAATGAGACACTTGAAATATTTATAAATGTGAAGGGTACTGGTCAGACAAACTCCCAGTATAGTAGTTTGTCTGAAGTAATTGCTGAATATTTTGAAGAAATAAAAGAAAATTTGAAGGAAGTAGAAATTTATGGCAAGATTGATTTAAAAGCCGATGAGTTAATAACAAATTATATTCTTTACAATTTGCGTAACACACAGAAGCTCCCTGAAAATATTGATATAATGTTAGCATTTGTTAGAAATCAAAATGAGCCTGAGTGTGATATAGAAAAAATAGATGTGCTAAGAGATGCGGTTAAGCTAAAGGATATGGAAGAAGACGGGTCTTTTGAGCAAGCAATGGAAGATGTTAAGGCATACTTTGAACAATAAAAATGTGTGAAAATTGTGTGTAAAACAAAAAGAGATAATCTATCTTGAAAAATACTTGTGTTTATTATAATATCTGTTATAATAAACACAAGTATTTTTTATTTTAAAGGAGAAATGTATGAAAAAAAGAATGGTACCTGATTATATATTAAAACAAGTAGAAAAGCCAGTGAGATATACGGGTGGCGAGTACAATATGGTTGTGAAAAATCCGGAGGATGTGGATATACGTTTTGCTTTGTGTTTTCCAGATGTTTATGACATAGGCATGTCACATCTAGGATTACAAATATTATATGGGATGTATAATGCACGAAAAGATATATATTGTGAGCGAGTGTTTGCACCATGGACTGATATGGAAGCGAAAATGAGAGAGAATGATATAAAATTATGTACACTCGAGACTCAAGATGAAGTGAGAAACTTCGATTTTCTTGGGTTTAGCTTTCTGTATGAAATGTGTTATACAAATGTTTTAAATATACTTGATTTGTCTGGTGTTTCATTATATAGCAAGGATAGGGGAGAAGATGAGCCGATAGTATGTGCGGGTGGGCCTTGTGTCAATAATCCTGAACCTATGGCTGATTTTATAGATTATTTTTATATAGGCGATGGAGAAGTAAAATATAATGAAATATTTGATATGTATAAAAAACATAAAAAAAATGGTGGGAAGCGAAAAGAATTTTTAGAGAAAATAGCTAATATAGATGGAATATACGTGCCAGCTTTTTATGATGTGGATTATAATGTAGACGGTACGGTAAAAAGTATAAATGTAATAAATGAAAATGCAAAGCCAGTTGTAAATAGGGTGTTTGTAGCTGATCTCAACACATCATATTTTTCAGATAAACCTATCGTACCTTTTTTAGAAACAGTACATAATAGGGTAACACTAGAAGTTTTTAGAGGATGTATAAGGGGATGTAGGTTTTGTAACCCAGGGCTTATGTATAGGCCGATTAGGAGTAAGACAGTAGACACTTTGATGAAGCAGCTTGAGGTACAGGTGAGAAATACAGGTTTTGAAGAGATATCACTTGTTTCGCTGAGCACGAGTGATTATGAAGGTCTTAATGAACTTACAAATAGAATAATGGACAAGTATAGTAAAGATCATATAAGCCTTTCATTACCTTCACTTAGGGTAGATGAGTTTTCACTCGAACTTATGAATAGATTACAGGAAGTAAGAAAAAGTGGACTAACATTTGCACCTGAGGCAGGAACACAAAGAATGAGAGATATAATAAATAAAGGTATATCTGAGGAAGAAATACTATCAGGATGTAGACTAGCGTTTGAAGGCGGATGGAATAGGGTAAAACTATATTTTATGATGGGGCTACCGGGTGAGACGGATGAGGATATAGTAGGTATTGCAGAGCTTACCAAAAAGATAGTGGGTGAATATTTCAAAGTACCCAAAGATAAACGTGCAAATGGGATAAGCGTGAATGTAAGCGCATCTTGCTTCGTTCCAAAACACAATACTGCATTTCAGTGGGAAAGCCAAAATACGTACGAAGAGTTTGAAAGAAAGCAAAGAATACTAAAAGGTGCACTGAGACAAGTGAAACAAGCTACCTACAGATACCACGATGCAAAGACGAGCGTGATAGAAGGAATATTGACAAGAGCAGATAGAAAAGTAGGTAAAGTAATATTTGATGTGTGGAAAAGTGGAGTGAAAATGGAGGCTTGGTCGGAGTATTTTGATTATAAGAAATGGCTAGAAGCTTTTAGTGAAAACAATATGACTATAGAATTTTATAACACCAGAAAACGTGAAGATGATGAGATAATGCCATGGGATCATATAAATGTAGGGGTGAGTAAGAAATTTCTATTACGTGAAAAAGTAAAATCACAGCTTGAAGAAGTAACCAAAAACTGCAAACAAATGTGTGCAGGCTGTGGAGATTGGAAAACAGATGACGGAGATAGTGTTTGTGAGATGAAAAATAAAAACTAGAATAGGATGTGATAAAATGAAATATAGAGCTAAGTATACAAAAGGTGATAATGTAAAGTTTGTGGGACATCTAGACCTGTTGCGTTCCATTCAGCGTGTGATAAATAGAGCAGAGCTAGGGGTTAAATATTCTCAAGGATTCAATCCACATCAAGTATTCAGTATTGCACAGCCTTTGGCTGTAGGGCATACAAGTGTGGGAGAATACATGGATTTTGAACTTGAAAATGACATACTAGAAAATGAAGTAAAACAAAGGTTCAATGATGTATCACCAGAGGGAATAAAAATTATAGAGGTAAGAAAGCTTAAAGATGGAGAAAAGAAAGTAGCTGCTCTTGTGGAGTACGGTAGTTATAAGGTGGTACTTGATAAAAATATAAGTGACGAGGTAACAAAAAGCTTTGCATCCCGAGATACAATAGAGGTAGACAAAGAAACAAAGTCAGGGATCAAAAAAGCTGATATAAAAAAAGATATAGTAGAAGTAAGGATACAGGATAATGTCTTACACGCTACAATAAGCACCGGGAGTATGCAAAATCTAAAGATAGAACTATTAGTTGAAGCTTTGTATACACATGCAGGGGAAGAATTTGATGAGAATAAGATAGATGTAGAAAGACAGGATTTGCATTATAGAGATGAAGAAGGGCTTAAGGGTTTAATATAAAGACAATAGGAGCGAATGCACATGAATATTTTAATAGCATCTAATAATAAGGAAAAATTAAGAGAATTAAAAAAAATGTTACCTTATACGGAAGTAACGTTATTAACACCAAATGAAGTTGAAATAAATATAGATCCTGATGAAAGTGGCAAAACTCCTGAGGAAAATGCAAGAATAAAAGCAGAGGAATTTTGGGCTGAAATAAAGGAAAAAGAACTAGATATAGCGGCGGTTGTTTCAGATGATACGGGAATCTTTGTTGAAGCCTTTCTAGAACTTATTGGAGAGAAAGCTAACAGGTGGCATAAAGGAACTCCCATGGATAGAAATAAAAAGTTATTAGAAATAATGGAAAATGAAGAAAATAGAAATATACATTATAAAACGGTACTATGTTATAAGGACGAAGAAAAATGTTTGTTTTTTGAAGGCTTTAATCACGGAGTAATATCAACTGAGATAAAAGAAGGTACTGGGTATGCATATGATTACATATTTAAGTTATCAGACGGTAGAATGATATCAGAATTAACATTAGATGAAAGAGATGGGATGATATGTAGGGCTGTTGCAGCAAGAGAGTTATCGGCGTACATAAAAACAAAGATGGATTTATAAATCCATCTTGTTTTTTATGCATTCATATATTTCCTTAGCATTATTTTTCCAATGTTCAGATATGTATTTTGCTTTTTCTTTTGAAAGCTCGGGGATTTTTATATTTAAAATCTCAATTTCGTTTTTAGTAATAAAGCATTCTAATTGATACTTATCTTTTGTATATTCGGAAACTTTTGAGTTATATAAAGTAAAATCAGCATATTTATTCATAATGTTAGAACAAAAAGCATCCATAACATCTACATAATCTTTAGGTATTCTATTTGTAAAGTATTGGAGTGCGGTAGAACCATCAGGGGTAATCATGTATAGAGATTTTCTGTTTTGATTTATCTTGTGTACAAGTCTTGACTTTAAAAGGTCAGCCATGTATTGCTGAATATTAAAGTAATCGGAATATTCGTTTTTAATCATAAAATCAATTAATTCAGAATTGTCAATTGGTGCATTTACTCTAGTTAAAATATATAAAAGTATAAGTTTATTTATAGTAAGGTCGTTAATCATAGATACACCCCCGATGCTTAGATTGATAGTAATATATAGTATATATATTACTACACAAACCTCTATTTGTCAAGGTTTGAAGGTATTAAAAAGTTGGTTACGTTCAGACACTATCAAGTAAACCTATAGTCTGTCATTGCGAGAAGGTTCTTTCGACGAAGCAATCTCATTTTTTAAATAGTAATAATATAATTTTATAATAAAAATGAGATTGCCACGTCAGGAAGAACACCCTCCTCGCAATGACAAGCAAGGGCAGGGTATCTATCAAGGGGTCTAAATTGTAACAAAAATTGCAAACAAAATGTAAATAATTTACAAAAATATATTGACAAAAACTGTACTTTGATGTATAATAAGGATAGTGAAAAAAGGAAAAACAACTTAACAAAAACAAGTTCTGCTGAGTTCGAAATGGAAAAGTATTTTCTACCTAACGCAAGAATTGCAAAAAGGGAATCTAATCTCTTTATACACAGTATACGCCACAAAGAGTAAGGGGTGGACATACAACGTATAAAGGAAGACAACCATAACAGGTGGAATTAGATACAAATACTTTTCCGACGGCTTGGCGGAGCTCTTTTATTTAAATATTAAAGCACGACCATAAAAAACACCATCAAATTTGAAACAATTAAAATTTGATGGTGTTTTTTTGTTCTAAAAAAGAGAGACGAGCGTATGATATATTAGAAGTATCGAAGGTGAAAAAGCAAAAAACATAAATAATATTTTGAAACTAAAACTTACAAAAGAGGAGTGAAAAAATGAATCAAGTTATGAATTTTTTTAGCAATTCATTAAGGGAAAGGATGCAAAACTTAAATTTGGAAGGAAAAATGTTGCAGGAGATACGGCTACGTGTATATAAGCCTGTAATTATCTATATAGATAATGAAGAGTATTTTTTATCTATACATGGTGAAATTTCAAAAGATAGCATTTCGCCAATGATTATATTGCCTAAAGACATAGCAGATACGCTTGTGCTAATGAGTGAGTATTCTTTATATTCATATGAAGAGGAACTCAAAAATGGATATATAACTATAAAAGGTGGACATAGAGTAGGGATAGTAGGTAAGGCTGTCATAGAAGATAATAAAATAAAAACCTTGAAAAATATAAGCGGCTTAAATATAAGAATTTCGCATCAAATGACGGGATGTGCAGATAAAATACTACACTATATTTTAAACAGTCCCTCGATTTATAATACTTTAATTGTTTCACCACCTAAATGTGGTAAAACTACTATACTAAGGGATGTGGCGAGACAAATAAGTGATGGGTATTTAGAGTTTAAGGGGTTAAATGTATCAATAGTGGATGAACGTTCGGAGATAGCAGCTTGTTTTAATGGAACGCCACAAAATGATGTAGGTATTCGGACGGATGTACTCGATGGATGTCCTAAAGTATGGGGTATGAGGATACTACTTAGAGCGATGTCCCCAGATGTCGTAGTTGTAGATGAGATAGGTGGAGAAGAAGATGTAGGGGCAATAAGAGATATACTAAATGCAGGAATAAAGATTATTTGTAGCCTACACGCGGCTGATCTTGAAGATATAAAAAATAAAAAATATGTAGCAGACCTTATAAATGAAAAAGCATTTGAAAAGATAGTTTTCCTAAGTAATAAAAAAGGTATAGGTACTCTTGATTCTGTATGGAACGTGGTAGGCAGGAGGTGGGAGGTTAGGGATAGTTGAAAGTTGAAAGTGGAAAGATAAAGAACATGCCCCAAAGGGGCGGTGAGTGAGGGGTGAAATATGTGCTTAAGATAATAGGGATGTTGATAGTTATAGTTACATCAACGGGAGTGGGATTTTATATACCGAGATTACATAAAAATAAGATAGAATTTCTGATGGATATTAGGCAAAGCTTTTGTTTGTTAAAAAACGAGATAAATTATGCTGTAAATACTATTGTGGTCAGTTTTTTTAATATACAGGAAAAAGCAAGTAATCAATATGTAAAGCAGTTTTTTTATGATATGTACGAGCATCTACAAAACAAAGATGGTATTAGTTTAAAAAACATATGGGAAAAAGGTGTTAATGATCTCTTATATAAAGAAAAAATAAATGAAAGTGAAGCAAGACATATAAAAACTTTTGGTAATTCGTTAGGTTACTTAGATAAAGAACAGCAACTTAGAAATATAGATTTTTTAGTAGAAGGCTTAGATGAAATCATATTAAAGCACAAAGAAAACCACGAAAAACACAGTAAGTTGTATAGTAGAATGGGCATACTTGTCGGTTTGATGGTAGCGATAGTGATGCTGTAAGTTAGAATACGAAGGAGGTTATAATTATGGACGTGCAAATAATATTTAAAATTGCGGCGGTAGGGATACTAGTAACTGTTATAAATCAAGTACTTAGTCGCTCGGGTAGGGACGAGCAAGCTATGCTGGTAACTCTAGCTGGACTTGTTGTTGTGCTATACTGGGTTATAAATTATATAAGTGATTTATTTAATACAGTACAGACGTTGTTTGATTTGTAGAAGGAAAAGATGTAGCTGGAGGTACGCACATGGAGATAACACAGATAATAGTTATATGCTTTATTGGTGTGATAATGATCGCGATATTAGGTCAAAACAATAAAGAATATGGAACATATATAAGGATAGTAATAGGAGTTATAGTATTTGCTGCCATTTTTATGAAACTAGCTTCGGTTGCGGAGCAATTTACAAGTATAATAAACAAAACAAATTTATCAAGTACATATGTAGGAATAATACTAAAAATAATAGGAATAGCATATCTTTCAGAATTTGGCAGTCAAATATGTAAGGATGCAAGCGAAACTGCTTTTGCCACTAAAATTGAATTTGCAGGTAAGATACTAATAATGCTAATAGCAATGCCGATTATAACAGCAATTTTAGATGAGGTATCGAATTTCTTTGTGTAGGTGTTTAGGAGGTTACTTATGAAAAAAATGTTTTTGATAATTTTATACCTTATTATGTTTACTAATATTGCATACGCAAATGAGGTAATGGATGAGCAACTAAACCATATAAATTTTGGTGAAATACAGCATGAAATAGATGATATAAGTATAAAAGATAATAACGAAGCACTTGGAAACTTTGATTTTTTAGCTGAGGTTAAAAAACTGATAACAGGAGAAACTAATTTTAACATTGAAAATATTGTAGATATATGTGTAACTGCTCTAATAAAAGAGGTGAAGAGCAATTTTATACTTATGGCACAGATTTTACTTTTAGTTATCTTTAGTGCTATTATTAAAAATTTGACTAATTCATTTGAAAATAAAGAAGCTTCCGAAACTGCTTTTTACGTATGCTATGTTATAATAATAATTTCTGTAATTAAAACTTTTAAAATAACTATTGATGTTGCAACGATGACTATAGATAATATTTTATCACTAATGAAGGTAATAATACCTGTTTTTATATCAACGATATTTACCACTGGCAATATAACAACGGCAACCACTGCAAATGCTGTAATATTTGCAAGTATAAATTATATTGCCATTCTTGTAAAGACCATGTTTTTACCTGTGGTTACATATCTTAGTATATTACAAATTATAAACTTTTTATCAGAAAAAGAAATATTAAAGGAATTAACAGATTTAATGAGAAAATCTGTAATGTGGGGATTAAAAGGTATGGTAATGATTTTCTTGGGATTATCAGCTATTCAAAGGTTTACTGCGCCTGTTTTAGATGGTATAACAAAGAAAGGTGTCGCACTCACAACAAAAACTGTAGTTCCAGTGCTTGGAGATGTAATGAACAGTGCAGTTGATACTTTTATAAATTGTACTGTACTTATTAAAAACTCGGTTGGTATAGTAGCTGTAATAGGATTAATCATTATTTGTTTTATTCCACTTTTGAAAATTTTGGCAGTTATAATAACATATAAACTTGTAGCCGCTATAATGCAGCCTATAGCAGAAACTAGGATTGTAAAATGTTTTTCAGAATTTGCAAATAATATAGGAGTGGTTTTCGCCTGTGTTCTGGCTGTTGGTCTTAGCTTTGTAATATCTATTGCCATACTTATTACGGTAGGAAGCTGACAGGACAATTGAAAGATGAAAGCTGAAAATTAAAATATCTAATGCCAAAATGTAGGGAGAATATTAAAGATATATCGAGGTATAATAATATTGAAGTTAAATGATTCGCTTCACAAAAAATAAATTAACTCAAAATTTTGAGTTGGGAGGCTATTATGAGAACAGCAAGGGTTATTGATTGGCTTGCATTGCTATTTGTTATAGTAGGAGCGCTCAATTGGGGACTTATAGCTTTTTTAAATTTAGATATAGTTGCTACATTGTTTGGAGGAGCAGACTCCACTTTAAGTAGGCTGATATATGGTATAGTAGGTATATCAGGTATTTATGGACTAACTTTTTTCGATGGAATCCGAGAGCGAGCACGGGGGATCGAATAAATTGTAAATTGAAAACAGAAAATTAAAGAATAACAGTTAATTGATTAGGCGTAGCGTTTAAATTGCAAACGTTACGCCAAAATTTTAGCAAAAATAAATTTTTTTAACTTTCAACTTTCAATTTTCAACTTTCAATTGTAGTAGGGAAGGTGGGAAGCGTGGAAAAAAAACTTTTTAAAATTTTATTTTCATTATTTTTTTGTATTGCCATAATATTTACTTCTATTTATATTTATCTTCCAGAAGAAATAAATATTATAGAAGGGGAAAAACATCTTTTTAGTTTTAACTTACCAATAGAAGCAAAAATTAATTCTGAAAAAAAAGGTGTAATGTATTTAAATAATGAAAAGGTAAAGGAAAGCGAAATAAGTATTGATTTAAAACAGCCATTTAGCCTAAGATTTGTAGACAAAAATATAAGTGATATAGATTTTAATGTATTTGGTGTATCACTAAAGAAAGCTAAGATTGACACTATACCCAATCAAAAACTCATTCCCGTTGGTAAGGTGATGGGTATAAGGATATTTACTGATGGTATAATGGTTCTGGGTACAGGATATGTAAATGGAAAAGATGGTAAAATATATGAACCAAGTAAAGGAGTATTAAAAACAGGGGATTTAATTCTTGAGGCAAATGATACAGAAATAACTGATAAAAATCTACTTACTAAGATTGTACAAGAAGATGGTAAAGAAATAAAATTAAAAATAAATAGAAAAGGTAATATATTATATGAAAAAATTTATCCAATAATGAGTAATGAAGATGATGAGTATAAAATAGGGATTTGGGTTAGAGATAGCACACAAGGAATTGGGACAATAACATATTATAACCCATCTACAGGATATTATGGAGCACTTGGACATGGAATATTGGATGTAGATACAAACGATCTTATGACTGTAAAATCGGGGAAACTTCTTAAAGCCAATATAAGCTGCATAAAAAAAGGTGAAAAAGGAACTCCAGGTGAGCTGATGGGAATAATAATAGATACATTAAAAACAAATTTTGGCAGTGTAACAAAAAACACTGAATATGGAATATTTGGAAAACTAAAAGATGAAAATAAAGATTTAATAGAAAATAGTGAATTTAATATAGCATTGAAAGAAGAAATAAAAACAGGTAAAGCATATATATACAGTGATATACTAGGTAAAGGTACTGAAAAATATGAAGTAGAGATAGAAAGAATAAATACTCTGAATTATGATATTGCTAAAGGTGTAATATTAAAAATAACGGATAAAAAACTTCTTGATACAACAAATGGAATCATACAAGGTATGAGTGGTAGCCCAATAATTCAAAATGATAAGATAATAGGGGCTGTAACACATGTTTTTGTTAATGATCCTGGCAAAGGATATGGTATTTTTATTGAAAATATGTTAAAAGAAGAAAAAAATATATAACAAAAAACAAAAAAGTTTAAAAAAACTATTGACTTTATAATAATAAAAACTTATAATTGTTTTTATAGTAAAATTTTTACATTTTATTATAAAAATACTACACAATACTAAAATACAAATGATAAGGAGGATTTTAAAATGGAAAAAAAGCTTACTCAGATTGTTATAGTGGATGACAATCTAGATTTCTGTCAAATTTTACAGGATTATTTTAAAAAACAACCTGATATGCAAATAACAGGTGTAGGACATAATGGACTTGAGGCTATTGAACTAATAAAAACTAAGAAACCAGATGTTGTTATTCTAGATGTTATAATGCCACATCTAGATGGGATAGGTGTCTTAGAAAAATTAAATGAGATAAAACTTGAAAAAAAACCTACAATCATTATGCTTTCAGCAGTGGGTCAAGAAAAAATAACTAGTAAATCTTTAAACTTGGGTGCAGAATATTATATAATAAAACCATTTGATATTGAAGCATTAGTAACAAGGATAAGAGAAATAGATGATGATAATATCTATGTAAGAGAAAACGGAGGAGGAACCCTCCTAAAAAAAGAACGCAATGTAAATAGGGACTTGGAAACAGAAGTAACTACAATAATCCACGAAATAGGAGTTCCTGCTCATATAAAAGGATATCAATATCTTCGTGACTCAATAATGATGTCGGTAGAAAATATGGAAATACTAGATTACATCACAAAAGAATTATACCCAACAATAGCTAAAAAATATAATACTACACCAAGTAGAGTAGAACGTGCTATACGACATGCTATAGAAGTAGCATGGGAAAGAGGAAGCACAGATTATATAGACAAGTTATTTGGATATACAGTGAATCATAGAAAAGGGAAACCGACGAATAGCGAATTTATTGCACTCATTTCGGATAAGCTTAGACTTGAGTTGAAGGCTAGCTAGACAAGGGTTTGAGGTACATTTTAGTAGTTTGTTGTAAACCTATAAACTATCAAATAAGCCGATAAACATTTTCGAGATAAACCGATAAACATTTCTGATTTATTGCTTTAGATTTTGTAAAACTAGAGTAGTAGAAAGGAGATGTTTTTTGTTTATGAATAATTTAGAATTTAAGATAGACAATTTCATGCTGTATTGCACAAGCAAGAACTTAAGCAAGGGTACAATGAAGAGCTATGAGCAGACGCTAAAATTATTTATTCTTTACATGAAGGAGCAATTCAAAGTTGAGAAAGCGGAGGAGATAGAAACAGGGCATATTCGCCAATATATCAAATATCTAAAAGAGAGAGGTAAATATACAATCTGGAGCAGTAACGAGAATGTAAAAACCAATAATCCAACAGGGCGAACAGATTATAAAAAAGAGATTAGCCCTGCCACAATCAATAATTACATAAGAAATATCAAGGTTTTCATCAACTTTCTTTATGAAGAAAATGAAATACTGAACAATCCAGTAAAGAGAATTGAATATGTAAAGGCTGAAAGAAAGATGAAAGCAACGATTACAAGTGATGAATTTAAACAATTAATCAAGGCATTCGATAATACAAAGTTCTACGAGTACAGGAATCAAATTGTAACGATTTTACTACTGGATACAGGATGTCGTCTAGGGGAATGTTTGGCTTTAATGGTTGAGGACATCGATTTGATGAATAGAGTAGTAACTTTAAAACGCAATGTGAAAAATAACAAGCCAAGAAATGTGTACTTCAGCTTTAAAACGGCGAGTAAGCTACGAAGATGGATGAATTATAAAGACCGATATGTTCAAAGTGAATTGTTGTTTCCTACGAATAGAGGGACACATATATTAGTCACATCTTTTGAAAAACAGCTGAAAGATACTGGTAGAAGGGTTGGGTTGGAAGTCCATCCTCATCAACTCCGTAATAATTTTGCCCGCTACTACATGCTCAATGGTGGGGATATATATACACTTAGTAAAATACTTGGGCATAGTAGTATACAGGTAACTGAAACGTGCTATATGGACTTGACCAATGACGAGATACGCAAAAAATATATAAAACACAGCCCGTTAGAGAACTGGAGCATATGAAAAGGAGATTGATGAGAATGAATGAGGAAGAAATATTGAAGGAAGCATTTAATGAATTTATGGATAATATAGTATACAAATATGATTACATATTGCAAAAAAAGGGTAATTTTAAAGAATATAATGTAGATTTAGAGGGGATAGAAGAACAAATAACTAAAGATATGGATAAGGGAAGCAAAGATTTGATTACCAGATATAAAGGTATATTTGTTGATTTGATGGTAGAGCAAAATAAGGAATATTTTAAGTTTGGTTTACGTGTGATATTAAAAAATTTAAGCTGAAATATGCAAATAGGGAGTAGGGAAACTGATAATGGTTGACCTACTTTTGAATTTAAAAAAATTTATAGCGATTGACTTGAAAAAAAGCTTTAAAAATAGTATATTATAAAAAGGGGTTATATATGTAAAACGTATGAATTATATTTAAAATTAAGACTATAATCTACAAATAGATAAAATTAATTGAAAGGAGTATAGAAAATGTTGAATATTCAGGAAAATGAAAAAGTATATAGTTTTAAAAATGATTATAGCGAGGGAACACATAATAATATTTTGGAAGCATTGCTGAAGACGAATTTAGAACAACAAGATGGTTACGGGTATGATATATATTCTAAAAAAGCAATTGATATACTGAAAAAGGTTATTCAAGATGAGGAGGTAGACATACACTTTGTATCAGGTGGTACGCAAGCAAATATGATAGTTATATCGTCACTATTAAAGCCACATGAATCAGTAATAGCGGCTATACAGGGTCATATAAATGTTCATGAAGCTGGAGCAATTGAGGCAACAGGACATAAAATTAATATTGTAGAAACAAAAGATGGTAAATTAACGCCTAAAGATATAAAAGTAGTCATAGAATCACATACTGATGAGCATATGGTTAGACCTAAAATGGTGTTTATATCAAACTCCACGGAAATTGGTACTGTATACACAAAAAAAGAGCTAGAGGAGCTTTCTATATCTTGCAAAACAAATGGACTAATATTGTATATGGATGGAGCAAGACTGGGGTCAGCATTATGCTCTAAAAATAACAATTTATCATTACCTAAAATTTCGAAGATGGTTGATGTTTTTTACATAGGTGGCACAAAGAATGGGGCTTTACTTGGAGAGGCAATCGTTATAAATAACCCTATGTTAAAACAAGATTTTAGATTCTTTTTAAAGCAGAAAGGGGCATTGCTTGCAAAAGGAAGAATACTGGGAATACAGTTTTATGAATTGTTTAAAGACGAGTTATATTTTAAACTGGCCAAGCATGCTAATGAAATGGCAGATAAACTAGGAGGAGAGATAGGAAAACAAGGCTATCAATTTTTAACACCCTGTGAATCAAATCAAATATTCCCGATATTACCTAATAGTGTCATAGAAAAATTAAGTCCAAAGTATTTATTTTATATATGGTGCAAGATAGATGATAATAACTCAGCGATTAGACTAGTTACATCATGGGCGACAAAAGAAGAAGCAGTTGATGGTTTTATAAATGATATGAAAGGCTTATAACTAAAAATTAAAGGATTGTTATATTGAACGATAAATTCTATTTGGAGGGATAAAAAGAATGAAATCAATTTTATCAGATAAAACTGAAATAAGAAGAAGTGAAACTGAAGGTGTTGGAACTTTTGCGAGAGAGGATATAAAAAAAGGTGAAATGATTTACATTAGAAGTGGAACACTAATGACGAAAAAAGAAGCATTTTATTATAAAACAGCTGATGGTTACTGGCCAATTACGGATGACTATGTACTTGCTGCAACAAATGAAGATGAATTTAAATTGCAAAAAGTTTATGTAAACCATTCGTGCGATGCTAATTGTGGTATTCGTGGTGAAATTACTTTAGTTGCTATGAGAGATATTAAAAAAGGTGAAGAGATTACTCAGGATTATGGGTTACTCGACAATGAAGAATACTCTTTTAAATGTAACTGTGGTTCTAAAAACTGCAGAGGTATTGTAACAGGATTTGACTGGAAAATAGAAGAATTACAAAAAAAATATTATGATTATTTTGCTTCTTATCTAAAAGAAAAAATAACAAAATAAATCGATAAATGAATAGTAAGAATCTAAGGATAAGGAGAAAGTTATTATATGGAAGGTACATTACTAAAGTTTAAGCCAGTGGTAGAAAATCCTGAATTAGTAACAACAACAATATTTAATGCTGTTACGGAATGGGTAGGAATATGTGCGAAAGAGGAATTTTTAGTAGCAGAGATAGACCCTGAATTTGCAGGAGGGGTTGAGTTATGTAATAAGTATAATGTAAATCCTATGAGTGGAGCAAACTGTTTAGTAGTTGAGGGTAGACGTGGGGATAAGATAACCTATGCATCATGTTTAGTTCCAGTAGGATATAGATATGATATGTCGGGAGTAGTACGTAAGGCAATGAATGCAAGGACAGTTTCTGTTGCACCTCTTGAATTTGTTCTAGAACAATCTCAAATGGAGTATGGTAGTATAACGCCAATAGGACTTCCAAAGGATTGGATGTTATTTATTGATCCGCTTGTTTTAAAGAATGAACGTATCATTATTGGTGGAGGATTCAAAAAGTCAAAATTATCAATACCAAGTTCAACATTGCTTTCATTACCAAATGCAGTTCAGCTTGATGGAATGGCAAAATATGTGAAAATGTAAAATATGGAGTTGAGGCAAATGGAAGAATTACAAAAGCCAGATGGAGTCAAACGGATAATAAGGAATTTCATACAAAATACAATAGCAAAAACAAATACCGAAGATAAGTTTGAAGTGGTTGCTACCTCGTGTGGAATTGGTAAAACTGTCGAGGCTTGCAATGGTATGATAAAAGCATATAAATATAAACAAGAAAAAAGCCTTTTTGTTGTGGAAAGAAATAAGGAAGGCTATAAAAATGAGAAGATTATAAATGATGAAGTAAAAGCTAAATTGGCTGTATTTGTAGAAAGTTCAAACTATGAGGAGTATCAAACAAATTTGAGAGAGATTCCTATACTTATAATAACTCACAGGAGATACTTAGATTCAATTGAAAATAGTGCTATGAGAAACTTGTTGCAAAAGGATAGGAGTATTCTTGTTATTGATGAAGAGATACAGTATATTAAGATAAATCGTTACAAAAAGAACTTTTTTAAAGAGTTTGCAAAACTTATTCCTTATGAACTCTGCGATAAATATGGGAAATTTATTTATCCTATTATGAAATACATAGATTTAGAACAGCAAGTTATTGATTTTAAAAACCTGAGTACGAATAAGTCAGATAGATTGTATCAAGAGCTCAGAATGCATCTAGAAAAAAGCATAGATAAAGATTACAACAAAATGAATAAGAAATATCTAATAGCATTTAAAGAAAATAATGATTTGAATGATGCAAGTATGGGTGAAAAAAGCTACATACTAGAAAAACTAGCAGAAATAAATAATATTCTTAGTACGAAATGTTATAAGGAAAATGATGTATTGTATAACGCTAAAGTATGTGATTTATGGAAACTACCTAAGACAAATGTAATTCTAGATGCAAATGCAAGGTTTTATAATATCTATAGTAATCAAGAAAAATATCGTATAATGAAAAGCTATGATATTAAAAGCTATGAAGATTGGACTCTTTACTGGTATGAACAGAACACAAGCAAGTCTAAAAAGGAAAAATATTTAGACTTTACTGAAAAGGTATTTGAACAAATCTATAAAAAGGAAAATGATGAAATCTTAATAATTACAAATAAAGACGAATGTACTGAGTTAAGGGAGATATATAAAGTCAGAGGCAACATTAGTATAGATTATTGGGGCAATTTGAATGGTAGCAACGATTATAGTGAGTATAATCTCGTTTATGTTATATCAACCCCTAATATAAGCGAAGCAGATTATATAATGTACTACAACCATTTTAGAAAAGAAATAACGAATAAGACAAATTTAAAGGTTTCTAAGACAAATGGTACTAGGAAATTTGCAAATAAAGATATTGAGAAATTTAAAGTAGAATATTTGACAAAAGTCATCTATCAAGGAATAAGTAGAATAGGCAGAAATGAATCTGAAAAACAGAAAGAGATACATTTGTTTACAATTGATAGTCAAGTTGTAGATAAATTACGAAATCAAATGAGAAATATAAAGTATGAGGAAATGGAACCGCTAGAAGTAGAATCTATAAAAACAGAGTGGGGAGAGAAGGCTGATAAGCCTAAAACTAGAACAGCTGAGCTAGCTACTTGTTTTAAGGAATTGATGGAATATGAAATTAGCCAACTTAGTAATAGTATATTGGACAAAAAAGAGATTTCAAAGAAAAGTATTCGGGAAAGATTAAAGATGGAGAGAGTATCCGAGCTTACGAGATTATTAAAAATTAGCGAAATTGTTGAGTATATGAAACAGGAGAAAATAAGTAAAAATAACAACAATATAATTATAAGCAAATAGCAAAATTAGCTTTAAATATAAGAAGAAAACGTGAAAGTATACAGATTATCTCTATATACAATAATTGTATACTTTTCGAATGAGGAAAATTTTAAATCTATGAGCGACGTCAGGGGGTTTGGGGGGCGGGCGTAGGTATTAGGTTTGGAAGAGCACGTAGTGCGACCAAACCTAATAAGGTTGGTCTAAGCCCCCCAATAAGAAGAAAATGTTTTTGTGGTTTTATTTAATGTGATAGAAATTCAGAAAAAAGGGATTTACATAATTAAGTTATTGTACGCAGTGGGGGAGTTGGGCTTTGGTGCCCAACTCCCCTTGCTTGTAGTCTAGGAATAAATGAATTACGTCAAAAGCTTATATAAGTAGCAGAGCGGGCTTTAAGAGCCCGCTCTGCTTGTGTTCTCGAAAATGTTTATCGGCTTATTTGATAGTTTATAGGTTTACAACAAACTACTAAAATGTACCTCAAACCCTTGTCTAGCTAACCTTCAACTCAAGTCTAAGCTTATCCGAAATGAGTGCAATAAATTCGCTATTTATTTTGGCTATTATCAATATACAAGCCATTTTACAAGGTTTTCTCGTTCAAACTTTATCATACTTCTATATGATTTATAGGTTTAAATTTCGTAGGTTTATTATACTATAGTTTCATAATTTTGTAAATGGCTTCAGAAAGAAAAAACGCCGATTTTCAGCGTTATTCATCTTATTTTTATATGGTAGAAACTATTTAAATTATTACAATATCTAACAAGCATTTACAGGATAAAAGTCGAGTTTTATTTAGTTCTAGAATTGCTATAATATAGCAGTGCGACACCTATCATTATAACACTCTACGGTAATGATACAAGCTCATCGTAACGTTTTTATGATATGGGTATATAAATGTGTGTCTAGGAAATTAGAGTGTCTAGAATCAGGTGATAGGAATTTGGTTAACTTTTTTGAGCCAATATGCGTTTAAGCCTATCCTTGTCAATTTTTCTATTAATGATTTCCAAATGGTTGTCTGTTTTACTACTAATAGGTTCATTTTCTCCAAAGACTTCTTGAGCTCTATTTACATAAGTCAGAAAATTTCCACGAATTTTTTTATCTCTTCGTCTATTGAACCCTGTTGTTGAATACTTTTCATAAACCTGATGTAATAATGCAATTGCTTTTGACCTATTGGTTGTTTGATTCAATTTTCTTATTCGCCTTCTCATTCTGTAATAATATTTTATTATCGTTTTATCTCTTATTCTTATATTCATTCCATTAAAAGAGAATCCTAAGTAATTAATAATGCTATTTTCATTTGGACATTCTTCGAATAATAAATCATTACAATTTGTCAATTTTTCATTTTCTACAGAATAAACTTGTGTTTTTTCGTTTTGCAATTCTAAGCCCTGAATATCATTTATGATATTGCTTACAATTTTCCATAATTCAATTATATTAGAACACTCATTCTTAGGTATAACCATTACAAAGTCATCACTATATCTTCTGTAAATCCCTTTGATGGTAGTTATCAGGTTATTTATTTTTCTATCAAAATCTATCATATATACATTTGATAAAACTGCACTGATTGGCGAACCCTGTGGAATACCATAAGATTTAGTGTTTTTCTTAATATTCTTATATTTCTTTTCTCTGAAATCATTCAGTTCCAATACTCTTTCCCTTTTATTAAGGCTTTTGTATTTTATATTATTTGCTTTAGTTAAATAGTCTAATTCAAAATAGGAAAACTTGGTAATATTTTTGTATACAGCGTAATAATCTTCTGGTAATTCTTCTACATTCAATAAATCACATAATCTTTCCTTAAGATACCTATGGTCTAGCTTATCAAAAAAGCTAGTAAAATCTCCAATTATAACATATGATGATTCAATCTGTTTTATGTAATCGAAAACTTCTTTAGCAAAGTGTATATTGCTTTTCTTATCAAAATTATTTCGATATGCAATTGAACATTTATTGGTACAGTCCCTCTTCAATCTTTCATTATAAACTTCATTTAACTTATGAGCATATAGCTCATATATGTACCTATCTATATGAGATGAATAATATACATGACGTTTTTTGGGTTTTAGTTTCTTTGTTTTATTATTGAACTTTTTAAATTCTATCACATAATGAATAAACGGATAAAATCCGTGTTTGGCTACCCATTTTGGGCTTTCAATAAGTGTCTTCAAACTATTAACATCAGCCCTTCTATCAAAGTGTGCATACTTTTTGTTCTTGTAGTTAGGTTCAGTTTTCATATTTCTCCCCTTAAAAGCGATAATCCCTAACCAAGCAGGCAGTAGCCATGATTAGGGATTACAAACATATATGACTTCGCAGCCATACTCTTCACTGCCATTTATTGCTCTCCACACTGCTAATATTCTGTGTTATAATATTCTTAGATATTATTGGAGGTGTGTCAATGTTTACTTCATTAGTTTATAAATTCATAATCATTGCACGATGTTTCTTTGCTCTAGTTCGTTTGGTAATCATTGTTAATAATATTTCGCAATTAATTATCAAATTTCCCTTGACAAAGATAATACTGCTCCCTCATGTCTATACATAAGGCTTATACAAATTTATTATATCAGTAAAATTTACAATTAGCAAGACTTTTTACCAAAAATCAGCTCCAAGGAGTAAATTTTTTTGACCACTTGCTTTCAATATGGTCAAAACACCCATATGTTACTTATATTTACAGTATATTTTTAGTTTTTTATTGATAAAAATTCTTTGGCAAATTTTATTCACCTCTAAATTTTTTATTAAGTTTTGTAAAATCTATTGCTACATCACTTCCTTTCATATATAAT
>Ga0209000_1000467_pt1 | contig 39094 bp, 34 predicted proteins | sample RifGroD2_FD_183998 | JGI IMG/M metagenome (GOLD analysis project Ga0209000, IMG submission 183998) | Groundwater microbial communities from Rifle, Colorado, USA - Groundwater D2 (SPAdes) (version 2) | ecosystem: Environmental > Aquatic > Deep subsurface > Groundwater | place: Rifle, Colorado... | reverse complement strand
ATTCCTTTCTAACTTCATATTTTTTCATGAAACAAGAAAATTGCTCCCTCAAAAGTTAATTTAGGAGATTAAATATCCATAATCACTTACGACATATGTCTGTGGATTCTACACTAATTTTGAAACGATGAGAAAAGAGGGGAATTGAAGGGGATTATAGAGGGATTTTAAGAGAGGATTATTTAATTATATCTAATAGTTGAAGAAAGAAGCCTAAGGCTATGGATAAAAACCTAGAATAGAACAATCTAATAAGAAACTATTTTATTCAAAATTAGCAGCCTAAGTAGTTATTGAAGGGGTTAAAATAGAAAATATTTTTTTTACAGAGTTTGCCTTTTATTCATATCTAAGAATAAATGATAAATCTCTATATTTTTGTGTTTAGTTACATGGGTGAATAAAGATTTTACTCTTTCAGACTCTTTAAATTCACTTTTTATGAAATTGATTTTATTTTGTTCTACAAAATTCTTGATCTTATCTATAAAATCCTTTGGAGTTTTTATCTGCACAAAAGAAAGCATAGAGCCAACTCCAAAAGGGGAAGGATATTTCTTTTTAAAACGTAATATCCCCTCGGAAATATAATGTTTTTTTAGAGATTTATCTCCGCCATAATTTTTGTTTAAGCATTTGCATTCAATTATAAAACACATCTCTTCTTTATTTTCCATATTATAATCAGAGAAATTGAATATTTTTAAGTCAGAATAACCTATAGAATTATGGTTCTTATCTTCAACATTGCACTCAGCAACAATTACTAAGTAAGATAAACCAAAATTCCCAAGATTTTCATTCATATATTTTTTTAATAAATTCCTATTTCTATCTTCGTTATTCTGTATTAACTCATTTTTTGGATGATTTTTTAACATTTCTTCATAGGATTTTTCTAGTAATAAAAATATATTATCTAATTCTTTTTTCGGAATTTCTTTACTAATTCCTAAGTCTGCAAAATTTCCAAATCTAATCATTTTATCCTTTAATTAATTTTATTATTTCAGAAATATCAGAAATAGCATTCTTTTTGTGCCAATATTTCTTTTTATTTTGTTTTATTATAAATATTGAATTTTTGCTACATCCAACCAATTCTTTTTGTAAAAATAATCTCTCTCCGACTTTATCTAGAGACAATAGATTTCCTAAATTTGATATCAATTTAGATAAGTTATCAGAAGATTTTACTTTATTAATTTCTCCTCCTTTTTTATTGTAATTAAAATTTATACAAACAAATCCTGGGGATTCATAAATTTCTGCATTTAGTTTACCTATTTTTGTGCTAAATAAAATGGAGTTGAAAAATAAATTAATATATTCTTTTAAGTATTGTTCACCATCATCTTCTCGTAGTAATTTTTTTTGGGAATTGAATACATTCTCATCTTTATCAGGGTTCTCCCAATAAGGAATTATTAGATCATAGACATATTCTACAAAATATTCATCAATCTTACTTAACCCATACAATTCAAATACATTTGAATCAAGAACTTTCCGTGCATTAGAGTTTCTTCCTTTCGATAAAATTAGTTCTTTGTAGCTTTTTATAATATTTTTACCAGATTTTAATTTCAAATTTAGGGTCTTAGGTATACAAAATTCTAAATGGTCTGCTTTTGTAATCTCAGCCCTCTCAACCCCTACGCCATTACTCAATAAAAAAGTGTAATACAGATATAATTTCGAAGTGATAAGTCCCCCTAAAAAAAGAAGGTAATCTTCTTGGTCTGTTGATTTACTACATAAACCAAATATTGAATTGTTGTATACACAGGGTCTTTTTTCATATGTACTAATTATTTCGCTAACGCCTCTTCTAATTAAGATTTTTGGTTTTTTATACGATTCAATGTTCCCTAATCTTTGAAAGATATCAAATCTTTCTTTTAATTTAGGCAATCCATCATAATTCAAATTAAATTTCTCAAACTCTTTATTGGCACCTTCAAGAAACTTACAATTAAGTATATTTTGATCTTTAAAATGGCTTGTATTATTGGCAATATTTTTGTTGTTATATATTAATCCAGTTCCCCAATCCAAATTCTTCTCCTCTAAAAAAGTTTTCAAAGAAATAGAGTCCTCCCTTATTTTATCAATTATTCTGTTATCGTTTGCATTCCCATCTAGATAAATCTTTAAACCTTTAACGAAATGTTCGTGGGATAAATTCTTCTCTTCCTCTTTATCAAAGTATAATTGCTTGATTCTCTCTAAAAAAATAGATTTTTTAATTGGAATAAAATTTATTTTTTGTTTCTTTTTGGTTCTTGAATAAGTCATTAAAGCAAAGGGAGAGTCCGCTTCATCAAAAATTAATTTCCTAACTCTCGTGAAATCTATTATCTCTTCTATGGAAAAAATTTCTGAGAACTTTTTTCTAAATGAGTCTCTGTTCTTGTAAAATATTTTAGATGTAATGAGTAAAGAAATTGGGTGATTGTCTTTTGAAAATTCTCCTGCACGATAAAGAAATGCTTCTGCTATCTGCCCATCCGTTATTGGAAAATTTCTCTTTTTACAATATTCCTTATATCTCTTTTGTTCAGCGGGTTGACCCCAAGGAGGATTTCCAATTATTAAATCAAAAGAGGAAGGGATTTGATTACTCTCTTCAAATTTGGTTAAATCAAAAAAATCAATTTCAAAAAGATTCTTGTCAATTAAATTATCAAATTTAAAACTCTTTAAGTTTTCTATATAATCCAAAATTACCACGTATAATGAAAAACATGCAATCTTAACAGCCTTTTTATCTAGATCAAACCCATAAATTGTGTGCAATACTTTTTCAATAGAAGATTTATCAAACTTTTTTAATCTACTTAACTTTAATCTTAAAAACTCTACTAAAAAAATACCTGATCCGCAGGAAGGGTCTAAAATAGTCGTTTTATCACTAACAGAATCTTTATATTTGTTTAAAAATTCATCCACTAAAAAAAGTGGAGTATAAAATGATTTGTTTTTCTCTCTTCCTTCTTCTCCCAAAACTACCTGATAAATATCACTTACTAGACTAACTGGAATTATAGAAAAATTATATGGGTTGAATAAAACTGACTGATTCCTCGATAAATCATACCCTTTATAGAAATTCGATATAATCTTAAGAGAGGATTTTTTGATTTTATTCTTTTCTTCTTTTTCTGTTTTAAAGATATCTCCATTATGTTTTTCTTTTAATTCTCCGAAAAAGTTGTATAAATCATCAATATTCAAAATTAATTCTTCAAATGAATTAACTTTGTAGTCGTTTTTTATCTTCTTAAGAAAATAATCATATCTATCAATAAAGCATTTAGAAAAAAAACATTTTAAAAGTAAGTTATTTATTATTTCTCTTTCTAGCCCATCTGATTCTAGTTTATCAATTAACACACTCAAATTATCTTTCAAATATTCTCCTAATCTTCTTTTCTTAGAGAAACCCAATTCATTCTTATTTAAGAAATCACCACCCAACAATTTCTCATATTTAAACTCCTCTAAAAAAGAATTTATATTCTCAATTTTTTCCTCTATCTTCTTTGGGTTATCTTTATCGAAAAAGAAGCTATTATAAATTCTTACTAGTTTTGGAGTTATAACAAAAAACAATGGCACTTCATCAAGACTCCAAATCTTTTCTAGGATATATTTTATTTCTTCTTCATTAACTTCTATATTAAAATGTTTAAAAATAATTAAAGGCCTTTTATCCATAAAATATATTTTATCAAAATCAATTTTTCCTTTTTCTATAGATTTTATTAATCGCGGATTAGCAATTTTCTTTAAGTCATCTTTATTATAAACTCCGTTTTCAATTCCTAAGTTAGAAATTATTTCTTTAAGCTCCATTATTTTTCCCTCTAAATTTATCTAATAAGTAGTTTATCGCTTTATCATAAGAAGAAAAATCGTTGTTCACCTGAAATTTCTTCAGTCTTAAAAGTGTTTCTTTTTTTGCTGGAATCCTAGAAGTTAATTTCTTTCCAATATTTTTCATATTACTATAAATGAAAGCTTATTTATAAATTTTTACAATATTGTAATTATTGTAAGAGTTGTAAATATTTACAACTAAGAATATTTCCAAATAATTGTCAAATTATAAACTAAACATTTCAAAAGCAATTCAATATCCTGAGCTATTTGGTTTTTGCCTAAACCAATTTTGTTACTTTCTTTTTCTTGCTGAAAAAACACCATAAATTCTATCTCTGTAAGATTCGTGTCAAACTTCTGGAAGTTTATCCAAAATATGTAATCACAATTCCTCCCGAAATTCTAGAAAAAGATAATATTAAAGCCAAAAAAGAAGGGATTTTATGTCCTTTGAAAAAAATAACTGCTCGTTTCGGACAGAAATCATATTCTAAGAAATTTTCAGACTAAGCCTAATTTTAAACTCTTAGAAAAGGGGGGAATTGAAGGAGAATTTTTAGGAATATTCCTCTTCATTATCCATTTTTATTTCCTCCATGAAACATTAACTTCATCTGTTCTTTGTCGTGGTAAAATGTCAACTTTATTCAAATCTTTTTCTTTAATTCCGGATTTAAACATAATTTCTCCAAGATAAGCAATCATTGCTCCGTTATCTGTTAATAAATTTGCTGGAGGGCAAAAGAATTTAGCTCCTCGTTCTTTGCACATTATCTTGCACATCTCTTGAAGACGTGAATTGCATGCTACTCCTCCTCCTAAAAGGAGTTCTGTTTTTTTTGTATGAGCTAATGCTCTTTCAGCTGTTTCAACCAACATCGCAAAAACTGTTTCTTGCATTGAATAAGCTAAGTCGTTAATTGATGCACCCTTGTCTAATTTTTGTTTTAAGTTTGTTAATATTCCCGATAAGGCGATGTCCATTCCTTTGACGGTGTAAGGTAATTCAATGTATTCTTTTCCTTCTTTTGCTAATTTTTGTATTGTCGGACCCCCGGGAAAGCCGATATCAGCGTATCGTGCGAAGTTATCAATGAAGTTTCCTACCCCAATATCAAGGGTTTCCCCAAAAATTCGATATTTTTTTGCTTCATATGCGATTATTTGAGTATTCGCCCCGCTTGTGTATAACATTACCGGATCTTTTGCCCCTGTAATTTTTCCTATTTCAAGATGGGCTACACAATGATTTACAGGTACTAATGGCTTGTTTAATTTTTTTGAGAGTTCTTTTGCAAATTTCAAACCTTGCAATAAACAAGGTGCTAAACCTGGTCCTTGAGAAAATGCAATTGCGTCGATTTTATCTTCTGAAATTTTTGCACTGTCAAGTGCTTCAAAATAAAGTTCGTTTTTATTGTCATAATGATGTTTTGCTGCTTCTATTGGGATAATTCCGCCTTTATCTGTAGTATAAGTTTTTTTTATATTGTATAAAACTTTTCCGTTTTTCACAATTCCAACGCCAAAAGTATGTGCTGTTGATTCTATCCCTAAAATTGTTGACATAAAGAATTAAGTTTTTTATGTTATTTAAAAGTTATTTCGATTACATTTTGGGTCAATATCCTGCAACTCTGCTGCGTCCCAAAATGTAATTAGAAATTTCCGTCTTGAAAATTCCATAATCCTCCTTCAGCTTACGGGGATTGGAATTTTAGGAAATTTCTTTATTGTTTAAAAATTTCCTTGCAAAAAGCGGTCCTATAATTGAACCGATTAGATTGAATACTAAATCTAAAGCTGTATTATAATATCCCCCGACTGCATCGGCAGCGTCTGCAAAAACGACCATTCCAAATTCTACTACTTCATTTAATAATCCGATTCCTAATGCGGATAAGATTGTAATTGTTAATAATACTTTACCATCTTTCTTTATATATCTCTTTAGTACAAAATAAACTAAGATAGAAATTGCAAAATAACAATATGCGTGAATTAATTGATCATATTTTAGTATGAAGAACGGGTCTCCGATGATATCTATTAAAATTAAGTCGTATAATCTGGTTTTTCCAATCATGATTAATCCTCCTGCCATGTGAGATATTGACCAGATTGAGAAGAAGATTATTCCCCAGATTGGAAAATTAAATTCTTTATCTAAAAGTATGACTAGCAAGAATAATCCGACTAAGACAATCCAGTAACCGATAAATTCAAAATTTTTTGCAAGAAGTGCTTTTATTAAAAAACCTATTAAAGCTAAGAATGTTAATCCTATTACTATCTTTAATTCTTTTTTCATAGATATTTTAAAGAATATTATTTTATAAATCTAATCAAAATAATAAAGGAAATTTAATAAATAGAGAATTAATTTGATTTAATATGAAAGATAAAGAATCTGTTAATTCAAAAAATAAATTCTCCACGATAGAAGAAATAGTGGTATTTCAACAAAAAGGTCCTTGGAAAACCAAGTCAAATGCTGAATTAAGGGTGCTATTTGCACTTTCAAATCAAGATGTTTTAAAATATTTACAATATAATCAAAATGAATTAGATAAAATCCCACTGGATATTAGAGGAATAAGAGCTTATTCTGTAACAAATTTAAAGAAGGAAAGTGAGGGGGGCAGAGAATTTCATAAGGTTAGAAAAGAATTATTTTTTTTATTAGCAGGATCAGTTAAATTAACACTTGAAGATATTTATGGAGGTACAAAAAATTTAATATTAGATTCTCAAAAAGGAATTTATATTCCTCCATTTATATTGCATACTTATAAAACATTAGAAGATAATAGTAATTTTCTAGTTTTAGCTAATACATTATTTGACGTTGATAATCCCAGAACACATGATACTTTTTCTGAAAGGATATTTAAAGAAATTCAAAGACAATATCAAGTTTCTTAAAAGAAAAAGTTTTAAAAATCAAATTGTTATTAAAATTGTATTGCCTCAGTTGTCCAATGGCTAAGACACTTGCCTGTCGCGCAGGAGACCCGGGTTCAATTCCCGGCTGAGGCGTATTTTCTTTTCATATTGCGTTTAGCAATATGAATTAAATTCCAGTTGGAATTTTAGTCTGCTACGGGTTCAATTACGACAAAATGCTTCGCATTTTGTGTTGCCAAAAATTTTTCAAATTTTTTAGCACCCGGCTGAGGCATCTTTAGGGAATTGAACTATGTGAAATTCCCTTAAAATTCTTCATTCTGGGGACATAGGACTAGATTCCTAATATGTTCTGTTCAATTCCGAGCAACTTCGTGGTAGAAATGATAATCTCAATAGATATTTATAATAGAAATCCTTAAAATTATTGTATTTCATCTAGATCTAATGCCCTCGGAATTCATTTATGACCCTTCAGAAGATTATTCCCCTCAAAAGGATAATTTTTTAACCCCAGTATATTTTGAAAAAGAAGTTCTTCTTCCTTTTATATATAACCCAGATTATAATTGCACTTTTGTAAGTGAAACCTATGGGGCTTTAGTCTTTGAAGATAATTCTATTCCATTTGGTATAAATCCCCAAGGTCATTTGATATTTTGGTTGGGGGATATAAACAGATTAACCCCTAAGATAAAAGGGATATTAAAACCCTATAATATAAGTTCAGATAATAACATTGAATCAGAATTTAAGCAGGGACAATTGGATGCAGAGTTTACAGATAATATTTTGGAGGTTGAATTATTCTTGTTATTAAATAAGATAAATGAAGAATCTCAGAAGAGATTTAATTTTAAAATATTTAATTCAGATATAATCCCACTCGATAGATTATTAGAAATTTGTTCTGCTTATAAACGGATAACATTTAATAATGAAGATGATTTTAAAAGAATAATCAGTGATCTTAATGAAAAATTAATTGAAACTATAAATAGAGATGAACTTACCTCCTATTTAATCTCTAAACAAATCAAAGTTAATACAGATTTGGGGGATATTAAAAAATTAGAAATTTTATTTAAAGAAATTCTTTCTGATGATTCAAATATAATTGCATCTTTTTTCTACTTATATGACTTAAGAATATGGGCAACCCATTCAGGAGGAGGAAAGAAATTTGAAAATGTAGTAAAATTATTAGGTCTCAAAAAAGATTCAAATTTTGAAGAAATTTATAACTGTTTAATAAATCAACTGCATGGAAGTTTAGAAAGTGCTTTAAACAAAATAAAAAAGATAAAAAAATTCACGTAAATTCAACTAAAATTTCGTGCGAGATTGCGAGTAGGCTGAGGCGTATATTTTTAATATCTTACTGAAAAGGAAGATATTAACTTATTTTCATTTCCGGACCTCAAATTAAACCTCCATTTAATCTAAAATTAGCAACTAAGAATGGAATTAATTCGTGCCAAAAAGGTTATATTTTCTCAATATATTCGTGCCAAAAAGGTTATAAAAATAAATTAATCCCTCGATATAAATTATATTCTTTCCTGCCCAAATAGTAAGGTTTTAACTCCATCAACCAAATCCTATATAAATCTTCATAACATTTCTTAATTGAGGGAAATATGGATATTCAAGCAACAAGCGAACTAATCAAGTGGACAGTAAATATTATCACACTGATTCTGGTAATTATTGCAGGTTTATTAGCTGCAAAGAAAAAACAATTCTTATCCTGTTCATAGTAAATGCATTTGCCCTTTTTGTTCTCCTTTCACCAATAGTCGCATGGATTGCTTCAATTATATGCATTTTCTGGGTATCATCAATAAAAGAAACAGAACAAAAACAATCTTTAAAAAGTTCAACAACTTCTGTAAAGAATAAAAAAATGGTAAAATCTGGAATCATTATTGGATTTATAATCGGAATATGTTTTGTATTTTTCCCAATATTAGGTTTTATTAATAAAGAAGCTACATTAAGCGATTCAACCGGTCAAATGATTGGCATTGGTTTTATTATCTTTGGAGTTTTTATGATAATTGGAAATGTTATCTCAATGATAAAGGGAGAACCAGCATCTACTTTTCCAATCAAATCTTCTGAAGAAACGATTGAAACAGAAAAACAAACAAGGTGCAGATTTTGCAAAAAGTTATATAGTTCAGAATATAATGGATGCCCTCATTGCAAGAAAAAATAACTAAAAAATTTTAAATAGGTGACTACAAAAATAATCAAATGTAGACACCCAAAAGAAAATATTTAAAATTGTTAAATAGTTCATTTTTAGTAATGAAAATTTCAGAGTTAAATTTTGATGGAGTGAATAATTTTATTTCTCTTGAAGGAATAATAAGTGAAAGAAAAAATGAGTTTATTAAAAAAGAAGGAAATATCCAAGAAAATTTAATAATTCAATTAAAAGATGAATTAACAAAAGATAAAATTAAAATTGAAATCTTAAAAGATATTGTTGATGCAAAAATTGTTAAAAAAGGGAATGCAGTTGAAGTAGAAGGAATCTATTTAGAGGATAAAACTTTAAAAAATGGTGAGGTTAAATTTAAAATCCAAGCTAATTCAATAAGCCTTATAAAAGAATTAAATGAAGAAGATACAACTCTAAAACATAAAGAATTCAAAGCTCCTAAGCGTAAAAAAGCTGAAATGGTTAAAGATTTCTTACAAAATTTAATCAATGATGAAGCTATTGAAGAAAAAGAATTAAAAATAAAAATTCATTCCAAGTTGGATATAACCATTTCTGAAAGTGAAATGGAAGATATTTTTGAACTTTTGAATAGAGAAAATATCTTTATTCGTCCTAAGAGGGGATATATAAAAATTCTATAAAAAGTTTTAATGAATAAAAAAATCAAACCCTTATGTCTACAACAAAGAAAGTTTTTTAAATGATGTAGCCATATAGAAGATATGGTTTATACAGAAATACAAGAGAAAAAAGGGAAAAAATATTATTATCGTGTTTTATCAATTAGGAAAAATAATAAAGTTACAAAAAACAGAATTTATCTAGGAGTAGATCTTGAAAAAAATAAGCTTTCAAAAAAAGAAAAAAAAGCAGACAAAGAACTAATGTTATTATCTACTCTTTTAGAGGAAGAAGAACTAAAAGAGCTTGATAAAATAAAAAAAGAGTACCTTAAGCTTCCAAAGGAAACAAGAGATAATCGATATGAAGCATTTGTATCTCTTTTTACATATGATTCTACAAATATTGAAGGAAATACGTTAACACTTCAAGAAACCTCACAGCTTTTATTTGAGAATATAACTCCAAGAAAATCTTTAAGAGAAATAAACGAAATAACAAACCATAAAGAAGCATTTGATTTTATAATTGAAAATAAAAAAGATGTTTCAAAAGAACTAATCTTAAAACTGCATAAATTAGTGGTTAAAAATACTTTGAAACCAGAACTAAAAAACCAAATAGGAAAATACAGAACTCTTCAAGTTTACATAAGAGGAACAAATTGGTTCCCCCCAAAATCAACAGAAGTTCCAAAAGAAATAGCATCACTTCTCTCCTGGTATACAAAAAACAAGAAAAAACTACATCCATTAATTCTCGCTGCATATTTCCATTCAGCATTTGAAACAGTTCATCCTTTTGTGGATGGAAATGGGAGAGTTGGAAGGTTAATCCTAAATTTGATTTTAAGAAAGAATAATTTTCCAATGATCAATATTCCAAACAAAAAGAAATACATTTATTATGAAGCACTGGAGAGTGCACAAACAAAAGGGGATTTAAGACCATTAGTTAAATTCTTATTGGATTTAATTAAAGAAGAACAAATTAGATTTTAAATTTTTATGTCTACAACAAAGAAAAGTTCTTTAAATGATGTAGACATATGAAGATTAATTCCTAAAGAATATTCGACTTTGTAATTATTCCGGAAATTTTATCTTTTTCACAAATAAGGATTGCTTCTGAAGTTTTTAAAAGTGGCAAAGCTAAAGTTAATGGAGTATTAGAATTTAATATTGGAAAAGGCTCCCTCATAATTTCTTGAATTTGTTTTTTAAATAATTCTTTTTTATCTATCCCCTGAATAATTTTTTCTAATATCAATGATTCATTTATACTTCCTATTACTCTTTTATTTTCAATTATAGGAATTTGTGATATTGAATGTTTCCTCATTGCGTTAGATGCTAATTCAATAGAATCTGTTTTTTTTAGACAAATCATATTCTTTGACATAATCTCCAAGCAAGTTTTTTCTTTTTTATGCTCTAAATTTTCAAGTATTGAAAATATTCTTTTTACAATAGTATAAGACGGTTCAAGCTTGCCTGACTCTAATTTTGCAATCATAGATTGAGAAACTTTTGCTTCTATTGCTAAATCTTTTTGTTTCATACCTAAAATTTGTCTTCTATTTTTGATAGAATTTAATTCAGGAAGCATATTTATTTGAAATTAATTCCCTATATAAATATTCCTAAAGGAATATTTTTTTCAATAAATATTATAATCTTTTATTTTTTAAATTACCCATGAACGAGGAAAAAGATTATTTATTTACTTCTGAATCTGTTGCAGAAGGTCATCCGGATAAACTCTGCGACCAGGTTTCTGATGCTTTACTTGATGCTTTTCTTGAACAAGATGAAAATAGCCGTGTTGCTGTAGAATGTTTTGTAAAAACTGGTTTTATATTAATTGGCGGAGAAGTCACAAGCAAAGCTCATGTAGATGTCGAAGCTGTTGCCAGAAAAACAATTCAGGAAATAGGTTATGATAATCTAAAATATGGTTTTGACGGAAAATATTGTGCAGTTCAGGTAGCTTTATCTAAGCAATCTCCGGATATTGCTCAGGGAGTTGATTCTTCAGAAAATAAAGAACAAGGTGCCGGAGACCAAGGACTTATGTTTGGTTATGCAACTAATGAAACCCCGGAATTTATGCCGTTACCTATAATTTTAGCTCATAAAATATTGCAAAAAAGAACTGAATTAAGGCGTAGCAAGGAAATCTCTTATTTAGGTCCTGACGCAAAGTCTCAAGTTACTATTGAATATTCAAAAGGTTTTCCGAAAAAAATTCACACAGTAGTTTTATCAACTCAACATGATGAAAATGTTTCTCTTGAAAAAATTAAAAGGGATATGATTGAAAAAGTGATAAAACCAGTTTGCGGGAATTTACTCGACGAAAAAACTATTTTCCATGTAAATCCTACAGGAAGATTTGTTATTGGCGGACCTGTCGGAGATTCAGGATTAACAGGAAGAAAAATTATTGTTGATACTTATGGCGGTTATGGTCGACATGGCGGAGGTGCTTTTTCAGGGAAAGATCCCTCAAAAGTTGACAGAAGTGCTGCGTATGCAGCAAGATATATTGCAAAAAATGTCGTAGCTTCAGGTCTGGCGGATAAATGCGAAGTTCAAATTTCATATGCTATAGGATTAGCTGAACCGATTTCAATTTTTTTCAATTGTTTTGGAACAAATAAAATTCCCGAAGAAAAAATTGAAGAATTAGTTAGAAAATATTTCCCTCTTAAACCTGCAGATATTATTCGTGAACTTGATTTAAAAAAACCGATTTACAAAAAGACTGCAACTTACGGGCATTTTGGAAGAAATGAACCGGAATTTAAATGGGAAAAATTGGATAAAGCGGGAATTCTTAGACGGGAAACTGAAAAATATTTTGGGATTGAAAAAAGTAAAATTCCAAATGACAGTAAGACTATTCTTGAAGAAAATAAAAAAGAAATAAAAGATCTTTTAGAGAGAGTTACAAAACTAGAAAGATTGATTAGATAAAACTAAATAAAAGTTGTAGACTACATTTTTATAAAATAATAAATTTAGCTAATATGCAGGAATATATTTTATTTCTTAAATTACCTGCCATAAATTTGAAGCATTTGTTGATTTTTCCAAAACCAAAGATTTAAATATTTCAACGTATTTATGTTTTTTAATGGTATCAATCACTTTATCTATTCCTGAAGAAGTAAGAGAACAAATGAAAAGGTTTTCAGAGATAAACTGGTCTGCATTTGTTCGTTCTTGCATTGAATCCAAGGCAAAAGAACTAGCTTGGAAACAAGAGATGTTAGAAAAATTAAATTCTCCAGAAGAACAAGAACTAATCAAATGGTCTGTTGAGCTTGGAAGAAAAGCAAAAGAAGAAAGACTTAAAGATTTGAAAAAGAGGAAATTATTGTAGATGAAATTAGTATTGGATAGCAACATACTATTTTCATTGATGAACCCAAATTCAACAGCATCTTTTTTATTCTTTTCACTAAATTCTAAATTTATTGCTCCTGAATTTATAAAATCAGAATTTGAGAAACATAAAAAGGTTTGTTTGCTAAAGTCAAAACTTTCTTTGCAAGAATTTAAATCAAGATTAAAACAGATTGAAGAATCAGTTAGATTTATCAATGAATTAGAATATAAGCATTTCTTCAAAACTGCAAAGAAGTCAATTTCAGATGAAAAAGACATAGATTTTTTAGCTTTAGCACTCTCAACCAATTCTGTAATTTGGTCAAATGACAAGCACTTAAAAGAACAATCTTTAATTCCAGTATTAACAACAGAAGAATTAATTAAATTATCTTCATAAATAACTGTCAAGTTTTTCCATCAAAAATTCTAATTTCAGTTGCACGATTTTTTCGTATAACTGATATTTTAAAAAGAATTAATTTTTTTCTTTTATTTAAATATTTAATTTTTTATTGAAGGTTCTCTTCCTTTATTATCTCTTGAATTTCTTTTTTTAGTTTAGGAATATCTTTTTTCGAACGAATTTATTATTCTAAAAATTTTCCCAAAGGGTAAGTATATTATTACAGAAGCTATAATGATTATAAAAATATTTTCTAATACCTCGTCAAATCCTCCATTTTCCACAAATAAAGTAAACACTATACCAAACATTATACTAAAGCCTGTTGCTATGTTTACATATTTATAAAAATTCCAATTAGCAACGACTTTTTCATCTTTTATTGTTTTTTGCAAAAAATAAAAATTAATAAAATACAAAATGAGTGAGATTAAAAACATAGGGCCAAAGAAAAACATTAGAGTTATATAACCCAAGCCATCGCCCATATTAAAAAGAGTGCTGTCCATAGCTAAGTTAATAACGGAAGACATTAGGACAAGTAATGGAATAATAGTAAATATACTAAATATAATAAAAAGTATCTTCATATTTTTAATATTTTTCATAGAAATACTGACGATGAAAAAAAATAGGATTGCGATTGCAGAAAGAAAGACAATGAAAATCATATCACACCTCTATTTCCTGAACTCCGATAAAATTAGTTTTCTCAAATTCAACACCTTCTTCTTTCAGACATAAAGAAATAGCTTCTTTTGTTCGTGTGATAAGTTCATTCATATCCTTTGCCTGAGTATGGTATCCTGAAAGTTCAACTACTTCTGAAATCAGATATCCATCTTCACCTTTTTCAATAATTATATTAAAATCCATACTCAGATAATCTCCTCAAAACTATTTAAATTTTTCTTTAACTTTTTAACTATTAACCTGTGCAATCAAGGGACATATGTCAATGGATTCTACATGAAGCTTGTTTTAGTTAAACTTTAAAACATAGGAATCTTATGGAAATTATGGATAAAAAAGAGTTTGAATTTTTATTAAAACAGGGAGAAGGATTGAAATTAGAGTTTAAAGAGAATTATGATTCTAAAAATTTAGGTAAAGAAATTGTAGCTTTTGCGAATACCGAAGGAGGAAGAATCTTTATTGGAGTAGATGATCATGGTAAAGTTAAGGGTATTCAAATAACAAATAAGCTGAAATCTGAAATTCAGGATTTAGCAAGGGGTGCGATCCTTCTATTGTAATTAACTTAGAGACAATAGATAATATTCTTATCGTAGATGTTGATGAAGGAATAAACAAACCTTACAGATGCTCAGCAGGTTTTTATCTAAGGCAAGGAAGCAATTCTCAAAAATTATCAACAGATGAAATTAGGGAATTCTTTAACAAGGAGAGAAAGATCCTTTTTGATGAAGCAATCCATCCAACATTTAGTTTTGATAATGGCTATGATAAAACAAAGCTTACTTCTTATTTGAATAAGGCAAAATTAAGCAGAGTTATTCCTGATGAGACTATTCTAAAGAATATGGGAGTTCTCACTGAAAATAGAAAATTCAAGAATGCGGGAGTATTATTCTTTTGCGATAATGTTGAGAAGTTTATCTCTCAAGCAATCGTAACCTGTGTTTTATTTAAGGGATTAGATAAACAATTTATTTTAGATAAAAAAGATTTCAAATTAGATATTTCTTCTAATTATGAAGAAGTTTTAAAGTTTCTTTATACCAATTTGAAAATAGTTTATAGAATGGAGGGATTTGGTCCTAGAAAAGAAATGTTAGAAATTCCAGATAAAGCATTAAAGGAGTGCATCATTAATGCTATGACTCATAGAGATTATTCTGAAAAAGGAGCTTTTATTCAGGTGGATATTTTTGATGATAGGGTTGAGATAAGTAACCCGGGGGGATTAATTATTAAAGAGTCGGAATTTGGAACGAGAAGCTTATCTAGGAATCCTACAATTTTTAGTTTATTCAATAAATTAGAATTGGTTGAACATATAGGGAGTGGGATAGGCAGAATTAAGGGAGAAATGAAGAAAGCAGGATTAAAAGAGCCAGTATTTCAGTTTGGTAAATTCTTCGCTGTTACTTTATTTAGACCAACTCAAGAAGAGCTCGGTAAAATGGCTGGAGAAACAACTACCCAGAAAACTACCCAGAAAACTACCCAGAAAACTACCCAGAAAACTACCCAGAAAACTACCCAGAAAACTACCCAGAAAATATTGGAGTTAATTAAAGAAAATCCAAAGATATCAAGAAGAGAACTAGCAAAAAAGATAGGAATTACCGAAGATGGAATCAAGTTTAATTTAAACCAATTAAAGAGTCAGAAGAAAATAAAGAGAATAGGTCCCGATAAAGGGGGACATTGGGAGATTAAAGAATAATTATAGAATTTTTTAGTCGTTCATCATTCAAAACAAACCCTTTCAAGATGTATTCTTTTAATTTTTTTGTCGCCCAAATTCTAAATTTAGTTGCTTTTTGAGAATTCACTCTGTACCCCACAGAAATAATTGCATCAAGATTATAATACTTAGTAGTATAAATTTTTTTATCTTTAGCAGTATGTGCAAAATTTGCACATACTGAACTTTCGTTTAGTTCTTGATCTTCAAAGATATTTCTCAAATGCTTTGTAATTACACTTCTATCAACTCCAAAAAGCTCAGCCATTAATTTTTGTGTCAACCATATATTTTCATCTTTGAAAAAAACTTCAATACTAACTTTCTCTTTACCTGAATCATACAATAAAAATCTTTCTTTTTTCATAAAGCTCCTAATCAATTCAAATTTAAATAATTAACCCCATATAATAATAACACTTCCACCTTTACTGGTAATTGTTTAATTAATTTATTCCAGTAAATTTTCTTTTTGTATTATCTCTTGAATTTCTTTTTTTAGTTTAGGAATATCTTTTTTTATTATCGACCAGATAATATCTAAATCAATTGCAAAATAAGCATGACTAATTATATTTCTTGTTTGAAGGTATTTTTTCCAATTAACATTCTTATATTTATTATGTATTGGAGATAATTTATTTACTGATTCACCAATTATTTGAAGTCTCATGGACGAGGCATCAATTAAATTATTATCCAATTCAAAATCTTTAAATGTCTTTTTTAGAATGGATGTTTCAATTGAATTAATTGCTCTAAGAATATCATTTAGATATAAATCATATTTTGACATATTCAGCTTCTTTTATTACATATTTTAATTCCGGTTTTAAATTTTTTTCAATAACCAAATCAACTTTTTTATTAAACAATTTTTCTAATAAATTTAAAACATAAAGATATTTATCAATATTCACTTTTGTAAATTCAATTAAAATATCAATATCACTTGTGGATTTTTGTTGTTCTTTCACAAATGAACCAAATAATCCAATTTTTTTTACATTATGTTCACTTAATTTTCTTTTATTTTTTTTTATCGTTGTTAATATTAATTCTTTAGTTAATTCCATTTATGTTAAAAAGAAATTATATTTATATATCTTATCACACAATTCAAATTTAAATAATTAACCCCATCTAATAATGATCTTTTTGTTTAATCTCATGCAAGCTTTGCTGTGCCGTTGTTCAAAAAGATTATTAGAGATTCATATCAATGAATCTCTATATCACACTTCCACTGTGCGAAGTTGCGAGTAAGCAGAAGTAATTGTAACATCATTAACCTAATCTTATAATCACACTTCCACCTGCAGAAGTAATTGTAACATTATCATCTTTTTGTTTAATCTCATGCAAGCTTTGCTTGCCTTCAAAAAGATTATTAGAGATTCATATCAATGAATCTCTAAACCAGAAGTAGTATTAAGTAAAGGACCCCCAGCATTATTTGGATCAACATTAAATGCCCCAGCAGTTCCATTAGAGACATTTGAATAAATAGTTTTCCTCAATTTCCGTTGGTTCAAATGTCTTCTTAGAGAATTGTAATCCCCCACAATTCTGTATAGAGACATTTGAATAAATAATTTTCCTCAATTTCCGTTGGTTCAAATGTCTTCTTAGAGAATTGATTTTTTAAAGAATTCTCTAAAAATCAATTCTCTATAACTTCAAACTTTTCTTTGAAAATTAACCTAATCTTATAATAACACTTCCACCAGCAGAAGTAATTGTGACATTTCCAGAAGTAGTATTAAGTAAAGGACCTCCAGCATTATCTGGATTAACATTAAATGCCCCAGCTGTTCCATTAACTTCAAACTTTTTCGTAGGAGCTGTTGTGCCGATACCGACGTTGCCTGTATTATCCATCACGAAATCAGCTGTCCCAGAAGTTATGACCCCATTAGTTCCCAGCGTGGGAGTAGTTGCAACGTCTGCACTTCTTATTATAGCAAATTTATTTAGTCCCAATGCGTTAGTAATCAAATACATTCTCGCACCAGTCGTAAATTCGTTGGTAGCACTAAGTAATGCACCACCATAACTTCCATAATAACCTCCCCCTCCATCCGAAACACTCATTCCCTGAATCTTTAAGGTAGCATTTACATTGTTCTTAGCTGAAGCTGGTTCCCCAACTGTTAAGAGATTCCCCGGACTCGTAGTTCCGATACCGACATTTCCTGAACCATTAACTATAAATAAAGGATTGAAGTTATTGTCTGTTATATAAAGGGGGACATTATATGAATGATCTCTTAAATATAAAAGAGAATTGTTGTAATTGTTTATTGCTAAATTATCTGACCTGGATATATTTACTGTTGCAACTGTTGGGCTAGCATCATCATCTCGTATACGGAGCTGTGTAACATCATTTGCACCATTTATATCTAAAGTTGCTCCGGGGCTTGTTGTCCCAATGCCGACGCTGCCTGTATTATCAATCCTAATTCTTTCACCACCGTTAGTGCTAATACCAAGAGCATTACCAGTGTTCCATGTAAATCCTGTGTTTTCACTACCAACTCCCAACGAAACAACACTAGCGGTTCCAACACCCGCAGTGTCAAACAATCCACGGTTTACAACATGTAGCTGTGTCGCAGGGCTCGTCGTCCCAATTCCTACATACCCCTTGCTGTTATCCACAAAAAAATCCGTTGAACCAATACTCACATTATCTGTCGCAGTAGTTAATGCAACCTGTGTTCCTGTTTTAGTCCAACCCCCCGCACTTGAACTAACTGTGGACAAACAAGCCCCCCCTTGAATACATAAATCTGTAGTTGCGTTAATCGTTCCATTCGCGAGGATATTTCCGTTTACATGAAGTTTTTGTTGTGGGGTTGTTGTGCCGATTCCGACGTTCTCATTTTCATCAATAACTAATCCTTTGGTACCTTGTGCAACATTAACAACAATATTTAGATAATCTGTAGCAGCATCAGTAACATAAAAGTTAGCGTAAGGAGATATTCCTGTTCCATTTGATTGTCTAAGTATTAATCCATAGTTATCATCTTCTGATCTCAAATCTATAAATGCTTGACCACCACTTCCTCCAACGGTAGAAATAATCATTTCTCCATTAGTACCCATATACATATCTCCTATTTCAACTGTTTCTGCTAATCCCCTCAATCGTAAACCTAAAGAATTTGAACCAGTATCTATATCGAGTGGAGTTGCGGGGGCTGTTGTGCCGATACCGACGTAACCGGTGTCATCAATTCTCATAGCTTCAGTATATGAATCCCCTCTGTTTGTACTGAAAGTTAATTCTCCTTTTAATGAACTTGGGTTTGCTTGCGTAATGTCTGCTTCTATTCCTGCTATTGCGTTTGATGAGCTAATTGCCCCTGAACCCGTAACAAATCTTAAACCTCCAACATCTGTTCCAGTAGCTTCAGTTGGTTTTCTAATCAAGAGAGTATTAGCTGTGTCTGTATCTAAATTTGAGACCTCTAGTCTTCCTTCCGGACTCGTCGTCCCAATACCGACATACCCCTTGCTGTTATCTACAAAAAAATCCGTAGAACCAATACTCACATTATCTGTCGCAGTTGTCAAAGCAACCTGTGTACCTGTTTTCGTCCACCCCCCCGCACTTGAACTAACTGTGGACAAACAAGCCCCCCCTTGAATACATAAATCTGTAGTTGCATTAATCGTCCCATTCGCAAGAATACTTCCGTTAACGTGAAGTTTTTGTTGGGGTGTTGTTGTGCCGATACCTACGTTGCCATTATTAAAATAAGTATTTCCATTGGCAAGTAAGCTAATTGTTGTGTTCCCTCCATATTTTAATTGCAAGTTACCGGGGTCATTCGTGTTAGCTTCAGAAAATACAGCATAAGGATAGCCACTATTCCCTATCAACATTAAATCATTAGCCCCTCCACCTGAATGAATTATAGTTACATTATCCCCTGATACTCCAGGTTTTACAATATGTAATGTTGCATTAGGCGTCGTCGTCCCAATACCCACATAGCCCTTACTATTATCCACAAAAAAATCCGTTGAACCAATACTTACATTATCTGTCGCAGTTGTCAAAGCAACCTGTGTACCTGTTTTCGTCCACCCCCCCGCACTTGAACTAACTGTGGACAAACAAGCCCCCCCTTGAATACAAACATCACTTGTAGCATTAATGGTCCCATTAGCAAGAATACTTCCGTTTACATGAAGTTTTTGTTGTGGTGTTGTTGTGCCGATACCTACGTTGCCAGCACTTGTGATTCGCACCTTTTCCGATAATGCCACTCCTGAAAGAGCTGTGTTAAAAGACAACCCTCTTCCTGCTCCATCATAAAATCCGCCGATACTCGCTGAACTTAACGAGTTATCAGCAAAGCCAAGTTCAATAGATGCTCCCGTTCCACTTCCAGAACCTTCTTGCCATAATCTCAAAGTAGAAGTTAATGCTCCATTTGTCGCTGTATCCTTAATGCCAAGTTTACTCGTGGGATTCGTCGTGCCGATTCCGACGTAGCCGGTTGTTGTTATTCTGACCTTTTCCGTTAATGCACTTGCGGTACGAGTTCTAAATGCTAAATCAGCCGTAGAACCACTTAAAATTATAGAATCAATCGCACCCTGGTCTCCCAAATCCGCAGAATTAAAGACTATACTGGAAATATCGTTGGTGTTTGCCGTATTTCTACCCACAATTAAACCAGTTTTGTTTCCAGTCCCAGTAGTTTGAATATGGAAAATTGCTTGTGGGCTCGTAGTCCCAATCCCCACATACCCTTTGCTCCCGTCAACAAACAAAGTCCCAGAATCAAAAGTAAAATTATAATCAGTTCCAAAATCAACATTAGAATTAAACCTCACCCCAGACACACTAACATTTTGTGCCTCAAATGCATAAGGCGAAGAAGTCAAATTAATCCTCGGACTCATTTCAGAATCATTACCAACAGCAACACCCAAATAATATTGTGTAGAAAAATTCAAATTAACATTTGTCAAAACAATATTATAAATACCATTTGAATCAGTCGTCACATCCTGATTTGACAAAGTCCACGACGCACTTCCACCAGTATAAGTCGTATAAATATTAAAACTCATATTATAAGTTCCTTCTAACGGACTACCTGCATTATTTTCTAATTTACCATGGACGCTAAAAGTCTGAGGGATAGCAGAAACTAAACTCCCAAGTAAAAGAATCATACAAAGAACCAACAAACCTCTTTTTTTATTCATCATTTTTTAAACGAAAATTTTATCATATCCTCCTTTTTTAGATATTCAACTTTATCACAACAGTCAATTAAGTGATGAGAAAGAAAAAATTTAGAATCTCTTTTCCTTTCAATATAAGTATATAAAATAGTTTTAATCCCAAATCTTTTGATTTCTTTAATCACAGGACAAAAATCAGTATCACTAGTTATTAAAATAAGTTCATCTATCTCTGGAAATTTATCTTTCACTAAAACCAAATCTAAAGTCATTAAAGTATCAACTCCTTTTTGATTAAATTCCTCTCCATAAACACTCATTAATTTTTGTACCCTCCCTTCTCTAATCTGAATTAAAAGGTCTTTTTTAATTTTGTTAATAAAACTATCATAACCCTTCTTTCTTAAAACCTCTTTTTTATTATGAGTATTAGACTGAAAAGGTGGAGCAGTATAATAAAAAACCTTCTTTAGATTTAGTTTTCTTTTTTCTGCCAGAAATTTAAAAAATTTAAGATAATCAAATTTTAAATGTTTACCTTCACCAAAATGTTTAGATAATTCAGATAAGAATCCTGCATCTACAAAAACAAGAGTAGAATTTGCCATTATTTCAAAATCTCCAAAAATTTACTAGAATGAAAAGTCATCCAGTGACCTAAAAAGATCACTGGGAACATGTTATTAAAAATATGTAGTGAAGATTTATAAATTTTACTATAAGTCCCCTCAAGCGGACTACCCGCATTATTTTCTAATTTACCGTGAATACTAAAAGTCTGAGGAATAGCAGAAACAAAACTAAGAAGTAAAACAATACCAATTACAAAGAGTAAAAAATTCATTTGTATTTTTATCACCTCTTTATTTATCATTTTAGATCTAAAAATTCTCTTAATTTATTATTTATTAAATGCAAATTCTTTTCATCTAATTCACCAATTTTATTCTTTAGGAATCTTGCATCAATTGTTTTTATGTGAAAAATCAAAGCGACAGAATCACTATTTAATCCATTAGTATTGGATTTTATAATTTTTAAAGAACCATCATACTTTAATGCCTTTTCAATGCTAGTTAAAGGAATTATTGCTACAATTCCTGCAATAACACTAGAATAAACAATTGCTGGTCTAAAACCTTTTTGTTCATGCCCCCTTCCAATTAAGTTAACATTAAATATCTCTCCTTTTTTCATATCTTAGATTCAAAGTTTTCTAAAGTTTGTGTACTCAATTTATCCCACTCATTTAACTCTTCTCTTAATTCAGAATCATAAATGTTTAAAGAATTATTTTTTAAAAGATTTATCTGAATCTTAATCTCCTCAACAGCATTTGCTAAATCAATAATCTTCTTATTCAGTATATCGAAACTAACATTTTCCATAATCTCTTTTAGCACCTAAGACTTTTAAAACTTCCCCCTTTCAATTTTAAACTCAACACACCAATTTTGTTATTCATTTTTTCTCCATATAAATTAACCCCACTCAAAACAACATTATAAATACCCTTAGAAGCATTATCCACAAAAATAATAGCATTAGAAAAATCATCCGGCAACCCCTTAGGATCACCGGGGAGTATCATATTATTTTTAGACTTTTTGTCTTTATAAATTTTTTTATTTATCATTTAACCTCTAATTTTTATATTATTATATATCAGTAAGCCTTTAATAATTTTATCTCCTATTTTCTATAACCTCCAGATTGAAATAATCCCATTCTGTTAAACAAACTTAAAATATAACTAAAATAATTTTCCACAACATATCCCTTAAGTTTTAAATTACCCTGGTTATCAAAAAATCCAATTAAATTGTCTGTTGAATTCTTAAACTCTAAATTTGAACTAGTTTTTCCGGTCAAACTTGAACCCTCAGAAATGCTTCCCCTCATAAATAAAGAACCTGTTGAATTAACATAAGCAATAGTAGTTCCTGAAGAATTTTGCAGAACAAAAGAATTTGCCGGAGCATTCAAAGTACCCTGATTAGAATTTTTCTTGCCCTTAAGATAAAAATTACCATTTTTATCAAACAATGCAACATTTCCATTGGTATTATTAGTAATAAAAAATCCTGCTCCAGACGAAACACTTGTAATAGAAACACTAACATTAAAAGTACTGCTTGTAAGTCCAACCTGATCTGTGCTATTTAACACAATAGTGCAGTTTTGCCCAGAAGCACAATAACTTGAAATATCAACATTAATATTCGCATTACAAGTTCTAGAAGTCCATCCTAAAGAATAAGCACTGCCATTATGAATTCTATAACTACATGAACTTAAACCTGACCGATTATCAAAATCATAAGTACTAACATTAAAATCATTAACATATGATGAACTTTGCGTTGTACCATTTGAAATAGGAGCAGAATTATCAACCTTTAACCAAATGCCCATATCAGTATATCCTAAACCTCTAGTCACCATATCATACTCATAAGTATGCATCTTAAAATCCCAATCTTCACTAATCAAAGCAACAGTAGTATTCCAAACATTACTAACATTCAAACTATCATAACATTCAGAAATATTACAAGTTGCACTAATAATATCTAAATAACTATTATTTACATACCAATCTGCATAAACAGTATCTTTATAAGATTTAATTTCATAAGGCGAACCACCACATCCATTTGGATTGCAGTCATCTTTATTATATCCAAAATATTGTCTCCATACACCTGAACCAACATCAGAATGATTAACCTTAATTAAAAAATTATCTCCCCCTGTAACCCAATAATCAGTACCATTAACATAACTAGCTCCACCAACATAATTATATCCGTGATATATCGGTGCACCACTATCTCTATAAATATCAAATGAACAATTTCCAAGGTTACCCGAAGAATCATTAATTGTTATCGTAGTAGTTTGATTATAAGTATCTGCAGTATCCCAAGTATAATCTACTGAATATGGGTCAGTAGTGTCGTTAGCACCTGCACTAACAGTAGTTGGGAAACTTATAGTATCAACATCTGTATCAGTAGTATTTACTAAAATCTGAACAGAACCATCGTAAGATGGATTATAATACCAAATATAATTACCATCAACATCCTGATAAGAAGTATTAGTTAATTCAGTAATACTTTGAATCTCACAACTCGGAGGAGCAAAATACATCGTTGAACTATTCATCCACGATGAATAACTAGAAAAATCATATGCTCTGCAACCGAACTTCCAAGTTTCTCCAGCATTTAAAAAAGCACTTCCTAAAATTGAAACTAAAGTTTCATTGCCTTGTACAGATAAATCTGAAATATAAGGTGAAGTATCAACTGTGACTCTTGGTGAATAAGAGGTATAACTAGAAGTGGTGCCATTTCCTAATTCACCATACCAATTATTACCCCAGCATAAAACTCTTGAATCATTTGCACGAATTCCGCAAGTGTGATGATAATTCATATTAACATCCAAATAAGCAGAATTATCAGTTGTTAATGTTGGATCTGCTTTATCAGTGGTTGTTCCATCTCCCAATGTTCCATAATAATTGTATCCCCAACATAAAACTCTCGAATCACTATTTCTTATACCACATGCATACATATCATTTGTTTTTACTGTGCTATATGAAGAACTATCTGTAGTTAATGTTGGATTTAAATTATTATGATCTATAAAATTTCCATCCCCGCAAGTTCCATATTGATCACAATATCCCCAACATAAAACTCTTGAATCACTTTTCCTTATACCACAAGTTAATATATATCCAGTGGTAATCATTGAATAAGCAGAATTATCACTTGTTATTTGAGGATTTCCAGAATCACTTATTGAGCCATTACCCAATTCTCCATTACCACCTAATCCCCAACATAAAACTCTTGAATCATTAGCCCGAATTCCACAAGTATGATATCCTCCTGCAGCAATTATTGAATAAGCTGATGTATCAGTGGTTAAATTTGGATTTCCGACATCATGGTTAGATATATTTCCATCTCCACATTTTCCAGAATCACATTCTCCCCAACATAAAACCCTTGAATCATTTGCTCTAATACCGCAGACATGATCTTCTCCTACACTTATACTTGCATAGGCAGAAGTATCTGTCGTTAATGTTAGATTTAAATTATTATGTGTTGTAAGATTTCCGTCTCCACATCTTCCAAAATCGCATTTTCCCCAACATAAAACTCTTGAATCATTTGCTCGAATACCACAAGTATATTCTTTTTCTGCAGAAATTCCAAGATATTCTAAAGAATCATTTGTTAAATATGGTGATGCTCTGTCAGTAGTTGTTTGTCCATCTCCTAATTGTCCATATGCTGAATCTCCCCAACAAAGCACTCTTGAGTCATTTGCTCGAATTCCACAGACATGATTTTCTCCTAATGCCAGAGAATTTTTTCTAAAATAAGTTCCATCAAAATAAACAGTTGAACCGTTATACCAAGTATAACCATAAGCTAAGTTACTCCCTTCAAAATCTGTTGCATTGCAATATCCTTTTATATTCTCTGTTGAAGAATTTGTTGTAGAGTTTATTTTAACTGTTCGCATAATCGGTGCAGTATTAACAATTAAAATTGAACTATTCATCCATGATGAATAATTAGTAAAATCATAAGCACGGCAACCAAAACTCCAATTTTGACCTACGTTTAAATAAGCACTTCCTAAGATTGAGACTAGGACTTCTTCGCTTGATGAGAAACCTTTTTTGTAGGGTGATGAATCTGTTGTGAGGTTTGGGTTTAATGTATTGTGCGATGCATTACTTCCGTCACCTAATTGCCCATATGTCCCAAATCCCCAGCATAAAACTCTTGAGTCATTAGCTCTAATACCACAAGTATGATAACCTCCTGGACTTACACTTGAATAAATAGACGAATCTGTGGTAATATTTGGAATTAAATTATTTGGATTTTCTCCATCTCCCAATTGTCCATTAGCTCCATATCCCCAGCATAAAACTCTTGAATCATTTTGTCTAATTCCGCATGTATGTAAATATCCAGCATTTGCAATAGTATAAGGTGATGAATCTGTAGTTAAATTTGGATTTAAAACATCTACTCCATTTTGTGTATCTCCTAACCTTCCATATTGTGATTCTCCCCAGCATAATACTCTAGAGTCATTAGCTCTAATCCCACAAGTATGAACCTCACCCGCACTTATACTTGAGTAAGCAGATGTATCTTTCGTAACATTTGGATTTGATTGGGTATTTGTAGTTTGTCCATCTCCACGTTGTCCATATAATCCATATCCCCAACATAATACTCTTGAATCATTTGTTCTAATTCCACATGTATGATAACCTCCTGTATTTATATTTGAATAAGAAGATGAATCTGTTGTGATATTTGGTCGTAAGTTATTTCCTGTTTCACTATCTCCGAGTTCCCCAAAATTACCATATCCCCAACATAGAACTCTCGAATCATTAGCTCTAATTCCGCATGTATGATAACCCCCTGCACTTACGCTTGAATAAGCAGATGAATCAGTAGTTAAATTTGGAACCAAATTGTTTGTTATTTCACTATCCCCTAAATTTCCCCACTCTCCCCTTCCCCAACATAATACTCTTGAATCATTAGCTCTAATCCCACAAGCATGAAAATATCCAGTACTTATACTTGAATAAGAAGATATATCTGTTGTCAAATAAGGGGAAGTTCTATTAATAGTATTTTGCCCATCTCCAAGTTGTCCATATAATCCCTGTCCCCAGCATAAAACTCTTGAATCATTAGCCCGAATTCCACAAGAGAAATAATGTCCAGTAGAAATACTCCCTTCCTTGAAAATCGTCCCATTAAAATAAACTGTTGAGCCGTTATACCATTGGTATTGATAAGCTAAATCGTCTTCGTCTTTATCTGTCGCATTACAATAACCGTAAATGCTGTCATTTTTTGTATTAGTAGTTGAATTTATTTTTACTGTTGCCATTACTGGCGGACCATTTAAAATAGTCATTGCTGTGCTATTCATCCAAGATGAATAACTTGTAAAGTCATAAGCTCTGCAACTTATCTTCCAATTTTCACCTTTTTTAATGAAAGAACTCGCTAAAGTTGAAACTAAAGTTTCATTACCTGAAGAAAAACCTTTTACATAAGAAGAATTATCTACAGTTAAATTTGGAAATAATGTATTATGCACTGCTGTACTACTATCTCCTAATGCTCCATAATCTCCATATCCCCAACATAAAACTCTTGAATCATTTGTTCGAATACCACAATAATACTCAAATCCACCCGTAATCCTTGAATAAGCTGATGAATCTAATGTAAGTGTTGGCGTTCCCACATCAACATTATTTCCATTTCCGATCCCTCCCAGAGTTCCACTTCCCCAGCATAAAACCCTTTTATCACTTTGTCTAATTCCGCAAGTATTTTCATATCCCGATGTTATAATTAAATAAGGGGAGGCATCATTAATTAATGTAGGATTTCCTACTTCATGTGATGCAATAATTCCATCTCCCAATTGTCCTGCATAGCCATTTCCCCAACATAAAACCCTCGAATCATTTGCTCGTATTCCGCAAGTATGAAGATATCCTAAAGCTATACTTGTATAAGCTGAAGAATCTGTAGTAATGTTTGGATTAGGATTATTATGTGAAGAATTATCTCCATCTCCAAGTTGGCCATCACTGCCTTCTCCCCAGCACAGAACTCTTGAATCATTTGCTCGAATTCCACAGGAGTGTGTACTACTGTCATCCCCTGTTATTATAAATTTATATCCGGAAGTATCTGTTGTTAATGTCGCAATTGGATTTGTATGATCTGCTGATATTCCATCTCCCATTTCTCCTCTGTCTCCCCATCCCCAGCATAAGACTCTTGAATCATTAGCTCTAATACCACAAGTATAATAGTTACTTGCACTTATCATCAAATATTCTGAAGAATCAGTCATAGGATATGGTGTATATCTATCTATAGTTGTTTGCCCATCTCCACACGCATCATTTGAACATCTTCCCCAACATAAAACTCGTGAATCATTTTGCCTAATTCCACAAGCATGAGAATCTCCAACACTTACACTTTTATAAGCTGATGTATCAGCTGTTACATTTGGAATAAGATTATCTGTTGTACTACCATCTCCTAATACTCCAAATGCTCCATATCCCCAACAAACAACTCTTGAATCATTTGCTCGAATACCACAAGCAGAATACCATCCTGCAGAAATACTCCCTTCCTTGAAAATCGTTCCATTAATAGAAAGTGTAGAGCCATTGTACCATTGGTATTGGTATCCTAAATCACTTCCTTCAAAATCAGTAGCGTTGCAGTATCCTTTTATGCTTTCTGTTGAGGTGTTAGTTGTGGAATTTATTTTAACTGTTTGCATAACTGGTGCAGTGTTAATAGTCATAACTGAACTATTCATCCAATCTGAATAACTAGAAAAATCATATGATCTACAACCTAATGACCAATTTTGACCTGCATTAATATAAGCATTTCCTAAGATTGAAACTAAGACTTCTTCGCTGGATGAAAAACCTTTTTTGTAGGGGGAAGAATCTGTGGTAATATTTGGGTTTAAAACATTATGTGAAGCGGTACTTCCATCTCCTAATTCCCCGTCATTTCCATATCCCCAACATAAAACTCTACTATCATTAGCTCTAATTCCGCATGTATGATAATAACTTCCTGCACTAACACTTGAATAAATGGATGAACCTGATATAAGAGTGGGGTTTGGTCTTCCAGCACCTGCTCCATCTCCCAGCTGTCCTTGAGTTCCATATCCCCAACACAGAACTCTTGAGTCATTTGCCCGAATCCCACAATTGTGATATCCCCCTGCACTTATACTTGAATAAGAAGATGAATCTGTAGTAACATTAGGATTAGAATTATTATGAGCCGTTGCACTTCCATCCCCTAATTGTCCATTATTACCATATCCCCAACAAAGTACTCTTGAATCATTTGCTCGAATGCCACAAGTATGGTGGTATCCCGCACTTGCACTAATACTTGAATAAGGAGATGTGCTTGTTGTAATGTTTGGATTACCAACATTATGTGCAGAAGTACTACCATCTCCAAGGTGTCCAAAATTACCATATCCCCAACATAATACTCGCGAGTCATTTGTTCTAATTCCGCATGTATGTACATATCCCGCACTTACACTTGAATAAGCCGATGTATCTGTGGTTAAATTTGGGTTTAATGTATTATGTGTAGAAGTGCTACCATCTCCAAGGGTTCCATAATTTCCCCTTCCCCAACATAATACTCTTGAATCATTAGCTCGAATTCCACAAGTATGAGTGTATCCTGCACTTATACTTAAATAGGCAGAAAAATCTGTAGTAACATTAGGATTTGAGTTATCTGTAGTTTCTCCATCTCCCAGATTTCCCCATAGTCCATACCCCCAACAAAGTATTCTTGAATCATTAGATCTGATTCCACAAGTATGAGTATATCCTGCACTCACGCTTGAATAAGCAGATGAATCAGTAGTTATATTTGGGTTAGAATTATTATGGTTAGCAGTAATTCCATCTCCTAGTCTTCCATTATCTCCCCTTCCCCAACATAATACCCTTGAATCATTTTGTCTAATACCACAAGTATGATACCATCCTGCTGAAATACTCCCATCCTTAAACAAAGTCCCGTTAAAATAAACAGTTGAACCGTTATACCATTGGTATTGATATATTAAATCGTCGCTTTCCTCGTCAGTTGCATTGCAATAACCATAAATTGGATCATTTTTTGTGTTAGTAGTTGAATTTATTTTAACAGTTGACATTGTTGGCGGACTACTTAAAATTGTCATTGCCGTACTGTTTACCCATGATGAATATTCTATAAAGTCATAAGCACTGCAACTGAATTTCCAACTTTCACCGGCTGTTATGAAAGAACTCATTAAAGTTGAGATTAAAACTTCTTCTCCGGAAAAAAAACCTTTTTTATAAGCAGAAGAATCTGTAGTTAAATTTGGATTCCATACATTTACCCCGTCTTGCCCATCTCCTAATCTTCCATTTTCAGATTCTCCCCAACATAAAACTCTTGAATCATTTGCACGAATTCCACAAGTATGTCCACGAATTCTAACAGAATCCCCCCCTGCACTTACACTCAAATAAGCAGAAGAATCAGTAGTTAGACCTCCAGAAACGCTTCCTAATGCTCCATAAGCCGAATATCCCCAGCATAAAACTCTTGAGTCACTTTGTCGAATCCCGCAAGTATGATACCCTCCAGCACTTATACTTGTATAAGCAGATGAATCAGTAGTTAAATTTGGATTTAAAACATTTACCCCATCTTGCCCATCCCATAATCTACCATCCAAAGATTCTCCCCAACATAGTACTCTTGAATCATTAGTTCTAATACCACAAGTATGAATACCCCCTGCACTTATACTTGAATAGGCAGAAGAATCTGTTGTTAAATACGGTGAAGTTCTGTCAGTAGTAATTTGTCCATCTCCTAATTGTCCATATGCCGAATCTCCCCAACATAATACTCGTGAGTCATTTGCCCGAATTCCGCAAGTATGTTGTTCTCCTGCACTAATGCTTGAATAGGCAGATGTGTCTGTTGTAACATTTGGATTAGATTGATCTGGTGTGGTTTGTCCATTTCCTAATCTTCCATTTGCAGATTCTCCCCAGCATAAAACTCTTGAGTCATTTGCTCGAATACCACAAGTATGAAAATCTCCTGCACTTATACTTGAATAAGCCGATGTGTCTGTGGTTTGATATGGTGAAGTTCTATCAGTGGTGATTTGCCCATCTCCGATTTGTCCATATGCCGAATCTCCCCAACATAAAACTCTTGAGTCATTTGCTCGAATACCACAAGTATGAAAATATCCACCAGCACTTACACTTGAATAGGCAGAGATATCTGTAGTTAAAGTTGGGATTAAATTATCTGTTACTTGTCCATCTCCTTGTCTTCCATTTGATCCTTCTCCCCAACATAAAACTCTTGAGTCATTAGCTCTAATACCACAAGAATGCCCATATCCTGCTGAAATAGTTCCTTCTTTAAACAAAGTCCCGTTGATATAAGCAGTAGAGCCATTATACCAAGTATAATTATAAATTAAATCATTCCCATCTGTGTCTGTTGCATTGCAATATCCTTTTATATTTTCATTTGATTTGTTTGTTGTTGAGTTTATTTTAACTGTTTGAATAACTGGGGGGAAATTAATTGTTAAGATTGAACTATTCATCCAAGATGAATAGTCTGTAAAATCATAAGATCTGCAACCTAATGACCAATTTTCACCGACATTTAGATATGCATTTCCTAAAATTGAGACTAAGATTTCTTCGCTGGATGAAAAACTTTTTTTGTAAGGTGATGAGCTTGTAGTGATATTTGGACGTAAAACACTATGTGAAGCATTATTACCATCACCAAGTTGCCCGTATGTCCCATATCCCCAACAAAGAACTCTTGAATCATTTGCTCGAATTCCGCAAGTATGATAACCTCCTGGACTTACACTTGAATAAATAGATGAATCTGTGGTAATATTTGGAACAAGATTGTTTGTTGTTTCTCCATCTCCTACTTGTCCATTAGCTCCATATCCCCAGCATAATACTCGCGAGTCATTTGTTCTAATTCCGCATGTATGTACATATCCTGCATTTGCAATAGTATAAGGAGATGTGTCTGTTGTTAAATTTGGAACCAAATTGTTTGTTATTTCACTATCCCCTAAATTTCCCCAATCTCCCCTTCCCCAGCATAAAACTCTTGAATCATTATTTCTAATACCACAGGTATGATAATATCCTGCACTTGCACTTTTGTAAGAAGATGTATCTGTGGTAACGTTTGGAATCAGATTGTCTGTTGTTCCACTATTTCCTACTTGTCCATAAAGTCCATATCCCCAGCATAAAACCCTTGAATCATTTGCTCGAATTCCACAAGAATGATACCCTCCTGCACTTACACTAAAATAAGAAGAATTATCTGTAGTAACATTTGGATTTAAAACATCTACACCATTTTGTCCATCACCTAATCTTCCATATAAAGATTCTCCCCAACATAATACTCTTGAATCATTAGTTCTTATACCACAAGTATGCAATAGTCCTGCACTTATACTTGAATAAGCTGATGTGTCTGTGGTTTGATATGGTGAAGTTCTATCTGTAGTGGTTTGCCCATCACCAACCCTTCCGTTTGCTGTTTCTCCCCAACATAATACTCTTGAATCATTAGCTCTAATACCACAAGTATGATAATATCCTGCACTTATCATTTTGTAAGAAGATATATCTGTTGTCAGATAAGGGGAAGTTCTATTAATAGTATTTTGCCCATCTCCAAGTTGTCCGTATAATCCCTGTCCCCAACATAAAACTCTTGAATCATTCGCTCGAATTCCACAAGAGAAATAGTATCCAGTAGAAATACTTCCATCCTTGAAAATCGTTCCGTTAAAATAAACAGTTGAGCCGTTATACCATTGATATTGGTATGCTAAATCGTCGCCGTCTTTGTCTGTTGCATTACAGTAACCATTAATATTATCTGAAGTAGTACTTGTCGTTGAGTTTATTTTAACAGTTGCCATTGTTGGTGGACCACTTAAAATAGTAATAGTTGAACTATTCATCCAAGAGGAATAACCATTAAAATCATAAGCTCGGCAACCCATTTTCCATATTTCGCCTTTTTTAATAAAAGCATTTCCTAAAATTGAAACTAAAGTTTCATTACCAGAACCAAAACCTTTTTTGTAGGCAGAAGTGTCTGTTGTTAAAGTTGATTCATTTCTGTCTAAAGTATTTTGTCCATCTCCGAGTTGATAATAATCAGATTGTCCCCAACATAATACTCTCCCATCACTTGCCCGAATACCGCAAGTATGGTAATCTCCTGCACTTACACTTGAATAGACAGAAGAATCAGTAGTAATATTTGGACTTACTACATTATGTATAGAATTATTTCCATCCCCAAGTCTTCCATATTCTCCTTCTCCCCAACATAAAATTCTTGAATCATTAGTTCTAATTCCACAAGTATGTCTCATTCCTGCACTTATACTTGTATAAGCAGAAGAATCTGTTGTAAGATTTGGATTTAAAACATCTACTCCATTTTGTCCATCTCCTAATCTTCCATATAAAGATTCCCCCCAACATAAAACTCTTGAATCATTTGCTCTAATCCCACAAGTATGCAAACTTCCAGCACTTACACTTGAATAGGCAGATGAATCTGTGGTTTGATATGGTGAAGTTCTGTCTGTGGTTGTTTGTCCATCACCAACTCTTCCATTTGCAGTTTCTCCCCAACATAATACTCTTGAGTCATTAACTCTAATACCGCAAGTATGTTGATATCCTGCACTGATGCTTGAATAAGCTGAAGTATCTGTTGTTAAAGTTGATGTATTCATATCAAAAGTGGTTTGTCCGTCTCCTAATTGTCCATATAATGAATCTCCCCAACATAAAACTCTTGAATCATTAGCTCGTATTCCACAAGAGAAATAGTATCCAGCACTTACACTTATGTAAGAAGAATTATCTGTAGTTAAATTTGGGTTCAAAACATCTACTCCATTTTGTCCATCACCTAATCTTCCATATAAAGATTCTCCCCAGCATAAAACTCTTGAATCATTAACTCTAATACCGCAAGTATGTTGATATCCTGTACTTACACTTATGTAGGGGGATATGTCTGAGGTTAGGGTTGGTACTAAATTATCTGTAGTACTTCCATCACCCTGTCTTCCGTATGATCCTTCTCCCCAACATAAAACTCTTGAGTCACTTGCTCGAATACCACAAGTATATTCAAAACTAGCAGAAATACTATCTTCCTTAAACAAAGTTCCGTTATAATAAACTGTTGAACCATTATACCATTGATATTGGTAAATCAAATCATCGCCATCTGTATCAGTTGCATTGCAATATCCTTTTATGCTTTCATTTGATTTATTTGTTGTTGAGTTTATTGTTGCTGTTTGAACTATCGGATTATTATTAATCCTAAATATAGTTTGAGTGTCGCCCATATTTCCTAAAGAATCATTGCAATAGAATTTTACAGTATGAGTTTGATTTGTCATAGACGAATTTGTTGCATTCCATTGACTTGCAGTAATGTTTGTCATTGATTTATTGGTTGCTCCATCTAAAGAATATTTGCAAACACCAACACCACTTTCATCTGTAGCAGTTATATTAAATATTATTGTTGATGTTGTGTAAGTAATATTTTGCGGAGAATTTATGACCATTATTGGAGAACGACCATCAGAAATAGTAACAGTTGAACTATTCATCCAAGATGAATATTCTGTAAAATCATAAGCTCTGCAACTCAATTTCCAGATATTATTTTTATTTAAAAAAGAATTTCCTAAGATTGAAATTAGGATTTCTTCGCCTGAAGAAAATCCTTTTTTATAAGGTGAACTGTCTGATGTAAGAGTCGGTACAGTATTATCTGTAGTCCCTCCATCTCCTGTTTGATAATAACCTCCATCCCCCCAGCATAAAACTCTTCCATCACTAGCTCGAATACCACATGTATGACTCCTGCCAAGAGCATTGTCTCCTCCAGCACTTATACTTGAGTAAGCAGATGTATCTGATGTAAGGGTTGGATTTGTTCTCTCAGTACTTGTTCCATCACCAACTTGCCCATCATCTCCAGTTCCCCAACATAAAACTCTCGAATCATTAGCTCTAATACCACAAGTATGGTAATCTCCTGCATTTATATTTGCATAAGCAGAAGAATCAGTAGTGACATTTGGATCAGAACTGTAATGTGCAGAAGTACTACCATCTCCAAGCTGTCCATAATCTCCTTGCCCCCAACATAAAATTCTCGAATCATTAGTTCTAATTCCACAAGTGTGTGAATATCCTGCACTTACACTTGAATAAGAAGAATTATCTGTCGTGGGATAAGGTGAAGTTCTATCTGTTGAAGCTTGTCCATCTCCAAGTTTTCCAGATCCTGAATCTCCCCAACATAAAACTCTTGAGTCATTAGCTCGAATACCACAAGTATGAGAAGAAATTCCTGAACTAACACTTAAATAAGCCGATGAATCTGTAGTTAAATTCGGGTTTGAAACATTATGACTTGTAGAATCTCCATCTCCCAATCTTCCAGAACCACCATATCCCCAGCATAAAACTCTTGAATCATTTGCTCGAATTCCACAGGTGTGTATATATCCTGCACTTACACTTGAATAGGCAGATGAATCTGTAGTTAAATTTGGGTTTAAAACATTATGGCTTGTAGAATTTCCATCTCCAAGTTGCCCAAAATCACCATATCCCCAACATAAAACTCTTGAATCATTTTGTCTAATACCACAAGTGTGTTGATATCCCGCACTCACACTTGAATAGGGAGAATTATCTGTCGTAATATTTGGAACGGTATTATCTCCAGTCCCTTCATCTCCTAATCTTCCATTGGCTCCTTCCCCCCAGCATAATACTCTTGAATCATTTGCTCTAATCCCACAAGTGTGAAGATTTCCTGTAGAAATCGTTCCTTCCTTAAACAAAGTTCCATTCAAATAAACAGTTGAACCATTATACCACTGATATTGATATGCTAAATCATCTCCATCAGCATCTGTTGCATTACAATATCCTTTAAGATTTTCGTTTGATGCGTTTGTTGTGGAGTTTATTTTAACTGTTGACATTGTTGGAGCGGGGTCCAAAATCTGGTCAAATTCAATACTTCCATTAATCCTTAAATCAAAAACATCCTGTGTTCCGTTTAAATTAGTTAAATAAATTTTGTAAAATTTTTCTTCTTGAATGTTTTCAAATACTGCAAGAGTTTCATTTCCATTTTGGGTGAAAACTTCAATGGTTGAAGTATCTAAGTTTTCATCAATCGTTGCATTGACTAACCAGTCAAATCCTGCATTAACTAACTCTTCTTCAAGACTTGCTAATTCTTCCTCTAAACTTTGGTTTTGTGCGATAACAACCCCTATAATTGTCAAAGCAACTAAAGTTAGAATTAATAATTTATTTTTCATATCAACCAAAACCTTTTTATATTTCATTTTGCTTCTTTTTTTAAGTTAGAGGAACAGGTCCTGACGAATCCCGTACTTGATGCGGTTAGTAGGATAGACGGACCTACTTACTCTATCGTTTCCTCCTTTCTATATTTAATAAATTATCAAGGATTAAACTTAATTGATATTCCGAACTTTTTTTCTTCAAACTGCTTTCTTTTACAACTTTTGTCTTTTCACCATCAACAATTCCTACAAGTTTCTTAAAATTAGAATATTGATTGTTATCTACACAAATAAAAATAATACAGTTATCATGTTTATTAATAAAATCCAAAACATCAATAAATACCTCCATATTATCTCTCATATCACAAATTTTTAATTTTAAAAAGTAAGATTTTATTTTTTCTCGTTGAATCATATCTTTGATATGCTGTAAATAAATTTTTCTATCTTTAGAACCCTTATAATGTCTAAATCTCGAGATTTTTGGAAGTATTTTATCTACATTATTATTTTCAATAATATTGTATCCAATTAAATCTTCAGAATAATCAATAAATATATAATAATCAAATTCTTTTTTTCTCATTCTGTTACCTCCCAATATCCCCCCTTTGCAGGACCGATTCTTTTAAGTAAATTTTTTTCTTTTATTTTCCTTAAGTTCTCTTTAACATTCTTCTTGCTCATTCCAATCAATTTAGAAAGTTCTAAGATAGTGATAAATTTATTTTCTTGAATCAATTTTATTATTTTATTTTGATTTTCTGTCACCTTTTCTGTCACCTTTTCTGTCACCTTTACACCGTCTTTCTTTAAAGCCCCAAATCTTTCCCTCTTAAAAATAACTGTAAAAAACCCAGTACTTTTGAATTCAACCTCTAAACCATATTCTTTCATAGCATCTTGAATTCTTTTAATTCCCGTACCTGCTTTTTCAACATAATCTGTTCTTGCCATTAAATCAAACAATAAAGAGTTTCTTGGTAAACTCAATTTCCCAAAGTCTTCCTTTTTTAATGCTTTCATTAAACCCCCTGGACTGCTTATTTCTATTCTATCAATAAAAATATTAACCTGAACATGTCCATTAGAAAAATAATCTCTGTGGACAAAAGCATTCATTAATGCTTCCCGAATCGCATCTTTTGGAAGCTCTAATTTTTCTTCCCTGTATCTTTCAATAATGAATTTTGTATTTAACTTTGAAACAATAAAATTATAAGCATTTTCATAATTTGAAATAAAATCTGCATCAAACTCTTTTTTATCAATTATATTACTTGAAGTCCCTTCAAACAAAACACAAGTAACTTTTCCCTGCAAAAAGAACTTAGAAATCCTGTGACAAAATAACAAAACTCCTGCATTCACTAAATTATTTTTTTCAATTAAACCTAAATTTTTAAGAATAGAAATTTTATCTTGGTTCTCTGTTATTTTAGCTAATTTTAAAAAATTCTTAAATTTGTTTTCATCAAAATCTTCTTTTAAATCAAAATCTTTATTTATTTTTTCATCAAATGAAATTAATCCTTCTTCTTTAAAAAATTCTCTTAATTCATCCCTTTTTAATTGCTGAGAATTAGCCCCAACTCTTAAATAAAATTTACTATTTATAGAATAAGGTTTATTTTTTCCTTCATGAACATTAATTACAACAAGATTATCAACTTTATCTACTGAAACTTCAAATGAAGGGTCCATGCTCCTTGCTATTTGTTGTATTTGTGATGTTTGAAAATTACTTAGATTAAATCCTTTAACCTGTCCCTCATCATTAACTCCTAAAATTATTTTTCCGCCATTTGAATTTGCAAATGCACAAATTTCCTTTCCAAGAGCAGGAAGATTAAATCCCTCTTTAAATTCTAACATTAAACCTTCACCTGTTTTTATTAAATTTATAAGTTCTTGTTTATTCATTTTGCCACCTCTTTGATAATCTTTTCATTATTTACAATAATATTATTGCTATTCTTTGAAGGAATTGATTGAATAATTCTAAAAATTCCTTCTTTGCTTTCTTTTTGATAAATCTCATGCAAGCTTTGCTTGCCTTCAAAAAGGAAGTTAGAGAATTTTTGGGTTGGTATAAAATTCTCTTTATTTTCTTTTTGATAAATCTCATGCAAGCTTTGCTTGCCTTCAAAAAGAAAGTTAGAGAATTTTAAGGTTTTCATAAAATTCTCTTTATTTGCACAATCTGTAGAATAAAATTTTCCATCAGAAGATTCTAATTTCAACTGTACACAATTTGTGGACAACTGAATCCCATTTTGGAATTCTCTACTTTTTAGCATATTCCAATAATTTCGTGGGTTATCTGAATTAGTAAGTGCAAAAATTACATCTATTACTGAAAAATACCATTCTTCATTATGTAAAATTTTTCTAATTTTTTTCCCTTCAAAAAGAATTAATTTCTCTGTGTTCATACTAATTCCCTCCGAATTTCCTCACCAACTAAATCCTTTACCCTCGTTGGGGATTTAGTGGCACCAAAATTTGCTTGCAAATTTTTAGTGATTCTTTTTTTATCTATCATTGTTTTCATCCTAATTCCCTCCTAATCTCCTCAATTCGTTTCCTCTTTTGATAAATTTCGCAAGGGACTTGAGTATCATTAATCATAACAAAACCTTCTCCGGAAAGACAAGCACTACGAGCAAAAACAGTAATATCCCTCGTATTATCTAATGGAATTTCAAAAGTAACTCTCACATATTCACTATCATTAATTGGTTTACTCCAATTTCCGTCTAAATATTTAACCTCATCAGAAATATCCTCGATAAAAGTTCTATTTTCATCTAAATGTTCTGCTTTAGTAATATAAATAATATCATAAGTTTGGTTAGATAAATGCGGAACAATCCATTCAATATAATCAACATAAGAATCATTATCCAAATCATAAG